>Ga0206131_10006152_pt1 | contig 12368 bp, 13 predicted proteins | sample Helgoland_Spring_FD_148636 | JGI IMG/M metagenome (GOLD analysis project Ga0206131, IMG submission 148636) | Pelagic subsurface seawater microbial communities from Kabeltonne, Helgoland, North Sea - Helgoland_Spring_Bloom_20160517_1 | ecosystem: Environmental > Aquatic > Marine > Epipelagic ... | reverse complement strand
CTAGATTTTAGTGGAACAGTAACAAATGATAACTTAGACAATTCAGTATCGTTAAGTCAAGATGGAACTAAAATAGCAATTGGAGCACCTGGTAATGGTGGTAAGTGTCAGTTTTATCACTATAGTTAATAATAAATAGATTCTATAGCATATACATATTTATTATTATTTTAAAGTTTATTTTAAAAGTTTATATATATAAGAATGACTAATTTAGTAATAAATATGTCTGGATTACCAAAACAACAATATTTATCATGGAAAGGCTCATCTAATAATAGCGATCGAAATCACACAACAAATTCGGCTGTTCCAAGTAATTCTAATCCAACTTCAATACAACAAAATTCTAATCCAAAATATACAGGTAAAGCTAACCCAATTAAACATTGGCGTAAACAATTAATACCGGCTCAAGGAGTTAGTTATGGAAAAGTAAGTGTAAGTCAAGTAATGGATCGTCCTGGTGGATCAACCCATTTAGTAAATAATCAATCCTCCGATTGTTCAAATTGTCCACAAAATATGAAAAATTATATTAGCAAAGATAGTCAATCAACTGTTGATAGATGTTACAAAAATTGTATTACTGATAATAATGGTAACAAAATAGTTATATCTAATCCGGCGCGAATTCAAAGACCAGCAACAACAATTATTGATAAAAAATATTATACTACATCCAAAGCATATCTTAAAAGTCGTGTTAAATTATATGAACAGAATCAGACATTAAGTAAATCAGGTATACAATTACCAACTGGTTTTAATAGTACAAATTGTTGTTCTAATGATACCACTGTTAAGGTCTATTATAATCCTAATAATTCGGGATTTTCAGTCGAGGGAGCAGTTTCAAGTAGTAATCGTATGGTTAAACTTAATTATGATACAATTCAGAAAATAAATAAAGAAAATGTATGTTGTAGTAAAAATGAACAATTTCCTGGAGTAAGTACAAATTCTTTACAATATAGAGGTACTTTTACAGCACCTTATTATGTTAAAAGTAAAACAGAATTACCTGCCAATAATTGTCTAACTAAGCGAACAATAGATGGTCGTAAACCATCGGGAGGGTCAGGAATTCATACTGTATGTTTAAAATATTAATAATAAAAAATAATATTATTCTATATTATAGAATAATATGACTTTATCTATATTAAAAATCATTGTAACATTATTAACATTATTAATATTATATTTATATTATAAATATAAAAATAATTATTTAAAAGAAGAATTTAATTCTGGCTATAAAAAATGCAATACATTAGGTATAATTCCTACAGAAATGGATTGTCCTGTATTATCAGACAATATATCTAATTTAATAAATTTTTCTACACCGTCATTTATTAAACCATCATCTATTAAACCATCAACTATTAAATTAGAAAAAAATTCTACAAAATGTAAACTAAATAATAGTGATTGGGACAGGGAATGTCGAATTCTGAAGGGTAATAAACCTAGTTATAATAGTATAGTACCATCTCAAGAAACATGGGGTCAAAAAAGTTTATATAAGGGAGGTTCTGGATGTGTTATTGGTGAAAATAGAGCTGTTTGTGATAAAGGATATAGTTCTGGTGAAAAACTAGCAAAAAATTCTACTAAATGCTATTTATGGACTGATAATTATAATAAACATTGTCAAACTGATTATGGTAAAGATTGGGTATTAGATACGCAAGCATCTACATTAAAACGTTTGAAAGTAAATGATAAAGGAGCAGATTATGGTAAATATAAAGGAGGATGTATAACTGGTCAAGGGCGAGGGGTATGTATAAAAAATCAGATATAAGCATAAATAATAAATCCGTAGATACTAAATGTGTCGCGTGGAATTTTATAGGATATAAATGGTGTAGTTCAAAATATTATAGTGCTATATGGTAAATATAAATACAATTTTATTTATAATTATTATTAAATATAAATACAATTTTATTTATAATTATTATTAAATATAAATATATTATATAATGATTAATTATTATTAAATATAAATATATTATATAATGATTAATTATACAAAATATTTAACAAAATATTTAACAAAAAATTTTACTAAAATTTTTTTATTATTATTATTAGTTATTTTATTATTAGTAATATTTTTAAATAATCAAAATAAAAGTTTTAAAGAAGGTATTAGTGAAGATATACCAGATACTAATTCCGGTTATACTAATTGTGATATATTAGGTGGTCCAATCCCTAGTTGGATGGGATGTCCGAAAATTAAGCCGGCATTATCTAATAGTTTAGTAGATTATTCGTCAACGGCTTCACCACCACCACCAACGGCACCAGGGTGTTATCGTTTATTACCAGAGGGATGTACTGGACATGGTGGTTTTGATAAAAATATTTGGGTTATCGACAGCAACAACCGACCTCGAGGTAAATTAGATAAAAATTATTGTCTAGATAGTCGTGTAAAAGCCTGGAATGGTTGGTGTGGTATTTCTGATGCAAAGACTGTGTGGAATAAACCACTTACAGGCTACGCTGGCGACGGAACTGGATCAAGTGCTAGTAATCCAAGATATATAAAGGGATGCTGTTCTGGAAGAAATACATCTATTTGGCAAAAAGCTTTTAATAGTAAGTGTGATTTAGCGTGTAATTTCAATACCGCGCATGGAGGAACGTCAACTGGTTCTGGTAATGCGTCTAGTTCTCAATGTAAAGATGGTGATTCTATATATTCTAATTGTAAAGGAAAAGATCCATCTTGTGTAACCGGTAGAGAAGACGCATGTAAGACATTAGCGACAACATATTTCCTGGGGGAAAGTAATTCTAATAATATGGCATCACCACTGACCACAAAATAGTAAAGTTTGTGGTCAGTGGTGGGCCATTAATGATAGTTGGTGTAAAAAGGATTTTGGACAAGGTAAGGCAATATGTAAAAAAACATCATAATATAAATATATAAAATTATATAATTATTATTATTTAAAATTATAATTATAACATATATAAAATTATAATTATAACATATATAAAATTATAATTATAATTAAATTACATAAATATGGGTAAAAAGAATAAAAATAATACAAAAAATGAAAATTTATATAAATATGATAAAAAAAATCCGATTTTTAGAACGAAAGAAGAGAGAAAAGAAGAGATACGAATTATTATAAATAAATTATCGGAATTAGAATTAACAATAGCATATGAACCAATTAAAGAATTATTTAAAATTATGCAAAAATATATTAATGATGGTGGAAAAATAAAAATTAATATAGAATTTTCAATGATAAATAAAATAATAACAGGATTATTACCAGATACAGTAAATGAAAAATGTTGGGTAAAATTAGTAAATATTTAATTTGTAATTAAAAACTAATATTATTTATAATTTATATAAAATTGATATATTTATATATAAATATAATTTATAAATATTATATAATATGACTGAAAATAGACAAATTTTAGAAGTACATAAATCGCGTGAAGTAATATTAGATATATTAACCCGTCGGGGATATAAAACGGACGAATATATTGGCTTTAGTATTAATGAGATACATGCATTATTAACTAATAAACAATTAGATATTTTATTAAATAATGAGGTATTAGATAAAAAAGTATATATTAAATATTATATAGATAAAACCATTAGACCAGCAAATATTCATGATTTTATAGACGATCTATTTAATATAGAACAAATTTTATCTAAAAAAGACGATTTAATTATTATAATTAAAGATGAACCAAATGATCCATTACAAAAATTACAAAGTTCTATTTATGAACACGATGGAATATATCTAACAATAATTAATATCGATAGATTACAATTTAATCTATTGGACCATTGTTTAGTACCTAAACATACAATATTAAACGCTGAAGAGGTATCAGTTATTAAGGAAAAATATAATATTATTGAAAACAGTAATGTTCCTGGCATCTCCAGATTTGATCCAGTATCTCAAGTAATGGGAATTAGACCAGGGGAAATGTTTGAAATTGAACGATCAAGTAAAACGGCTATTACAAATAAATTTTATAGAATATGTTCTTAGTTATATATATATATATATATAAACATGTCTATTAAAACACCTAATGATTATATAGAATTGTTTGATAATTTATATAATAGATATACTAATGAATTAGATAATTTATCTAATTTATATATTAGTTATAAATTATATCCAACAAATACAGAATATTTAATAAATTATGAAAATAATATAAATAATTTAGTAAAACTAGAAAGTGATATTTTAATTAAAAAAAATAATTTAGAAACAAATAATAAAAATATTCAAAATATTATTAATAAAATTAATAATATGATTAATAAAGTTACTAACGAAAATATTAAATTATCAAGAAAATTAACTACTTTAGAAAACCAAGACTATGCTTTTGAAGGAGAATTAATTGATAAGAATTATATATATAATAAAAAATTAGTAAAAAATATTATTTTATTAATTACAATATGTAGTTCTTGTAGTTATATTATTTTTAATAAAAATAAATTAAAGTCTAATTTATAAACATTTTCTATTAGTAATGTATAGAATATGTTTCCTACAATAGATAAATCAATACATATTAATTCGAAGCAACAATCACATATGTTACAAGATGGTGTATCATCTTTAGCAAATCAAAATATAGTTACAGATGATGTATCTAAATTAAATATAGAATTCAATGAATTAAAAAAATTATATGCTGCGAATTATGAATTATTAATAACAGAATTAAGTAATAATAATAAGTATAATGATACTATAGTTAAATATGCAGATAAAAATATTATATATAATAATATAAAATATTATGTAAATAAATATGGATTTGCCCAGAAATATACTGGAACAACTTGGTCTAATCGACCAAGTTCTTGTTCATCAAATGCTGTTACTATACCAAAAATAGATTTTGATAAATTACTACATAGTACAAATTTAGAAGAAGGACAAGAATGTGGTATAGCAGGTTATAATATTGAAAGTAAAGTAGGTAAACAAAAAGCATGGGTAGATATCCAAGGTAAAAAACATATTTATAGTAATAATATATGGGACGATAAACACAAATCATGTGATCGAGAACCTACAATAATAGACGATAGTTTATATAATACTATACCGGAATATAGTCCTATGACTATATCATCCCCATGTAACAATATAAATGTAGATCCAATTATATTAAATAATTTATCTATGCTAAATGAACAATTACTTACTTTAGCAATAAAAATATTAGGAGATTTTGAACTATTAGAGAAAGAAGACATAGTACTAAAAGAAGATTTAAGTATATTAAAAACAAATATATCTAATTCGCTTATTACTTTAGAAAATGATAAAAAAAAATTAAAACTGCATGGAAAAAATCAAATTATTGAATTAGAAAATAAACTAACCGATTCAGAATTAAGAGTAACTTCTAGCTATACAAAATATATTATTTGGTGTATTATATGTTTTGCAATACTATCATTAACATATTATTCATTTATATCGAATAGTGCATCTAATATAATAATAGGAGTAACTGCTGTTTTATTATTTTTTATTATATATTATGAAATTTTACCTCGATTTAATAAACTACGTGTATCTATTAAATAAACTTTTTTTTTCAGGTTATATATATAATGAGTACCTCTAATATGAATCAAGGTCAACTAGTAAATAATATAAAATCGCTGCAAACATTAGAACAAGAGTTATATTTAGATTTAGAAAAAATACCAACTGATGAATCTAGTATCGAAGCTCAAAAAGATCTAGTTAATAGAATAAATACCGCATCACAATCTCGTTTAGGATTATATTCACAAGTAAATTTCATGTATACATTATTAAATAATAATGTTACAAATGAAAGGGAAGATTTAAATGAACAATTAAAAATAATTAAGGTTGCTGAAAATCAATTAAATAAAACTAAACAACTTATAAATAAAAATAAAAATTTAAATAATAATAGTTTAAGATTATTAGAAATAAATACTTATTATAGTAACCAATACAATGCTTATAATTCTATTTTAAGAGTTGTCGTTTATTTGTGTTTACCATTATTAATTTTAGGAATTTTAAGACAATATGGATTACTTTCATCAAGAATAAGCAATATTTTAGGCATATTAATTTTAACAATCGGAGTATTATTTATATTATCAAAAATATCAGATCTATATATGCGTGATAATATGGTATTTAATGAATATGGACAATTATATCAAGTAGACGTAGATAATCAAAATAATACTACTATAATAGAACAAGATGGACAATCATTATCATTAATGGGTGAAGGTAGTAAATATTTACATGATTTAGAATTATTAGAAAAAGGCGATTGTTTAGGAGCGAGCTGTTGTAGTAGTGGACAGATATTTAAAGATAATAAATGTGTATTACCTTAATTTTTATTAACCCAAAATCATGATAAAAATTAAAAATTAGTTTAAAATAAATTTATTCCACCTATATTTATATTATATATAAATATATATGGGTAATAATACATCAACCGATACATCAACAGATACAGCATCAGACAAAATGTCAAATGCTGATTTTATAGCAAATACTAGTAGAAAATTAAAAGATGCTGGTATATCACAAAATGTATTAACAGATATAACACAATCTATAAATGATCAATTTTGGTGCGATGATGAATGTAAACGACAACGTGAAATTGCACTATTAAGATCAAAATGGAATGCTGATAAAAAATTATATAAAGAATTACCAAAAAAAATTAAAAATGATGAAAAAACATATTATTTAGAAGCAGAAAATATGGAATTTTATAATAATAAAATTTTAAAGGTGCGATATAATAATGAATTTAAAAAATTTAAAAATAATAAAATAAAACAACTAGATTCTGTTAAAGAAAATAATGATCTACGTTTAGATGATTATAAAACTAAAACATTAGCTAAAAAACGCATGCATGAACTATATAAAAAAATATTAAAAAAAAATAAAGAATTAAAAAGAGATATAGATAATTTTTATAAAAAAGTTTTAACAGAAGAGAGAAAAGTTTATTATGAAAATGAAATTGTAGAAAATTTAGATAAATATCATAAATATATTTTAATAATATATTTTGCAATATTAGTTTTATATTTAATATTTGGTCCATTTTTTGAGAAACAAAATTATAAAAATATTTTAACCTGGATTGTAATGATAATATATGTTATATTTCCTTTTTTATTGAATTTTATATTTACTAAAATATAATAGAAAATATAATTAATTAATTAATAGAAAATATAATTAATTAATTAATAGAAAATATAATTAATTAATTAATAATTTACTCATCATCATCATCATCATCATCATCGTAATTTATACAAACATTTATCCATTTTGTACCAACACATTTATTATATTGTTTATCCATAAATTCATTAATCTCTCTAGCCTTAGGTAAACCTCTACCATAATTAATAATATACCATTGTTTAAATACTTCCCATAGTTCAGATTTTTTAATTTTTCCACCTTGTACTTTTTTAATTTTTTCTTTACAAAATTCTGCTAAATAATCTTGCCCTTCACGATATTGATCACTACTTCCCATAACAATTGCACTATCTTTAACACCACCTTGCATTTTATACGTTATATTTACTAATATAGAAGCTAATACTGGTGCCCATTTTGCGAATTTTTCATCGATTTTCTTATCAATCTTATATTGATAAGGATATTCCGATTTTGGAAATTTATCTTCATCTTCATATGGATTCTCTAAAAATTTAGATATGAAATCGCAAACACGAATTCTTCGCCATGTACCATCATCGTTACTTTTAATATCAAATAATGTATTAGTACATACAGCCAATTTAAATTGCGGAATAAATGTCACTGCTTCTTTAAATAATGCTCTACCTTGAATAGGATCACCTCCTGTAATTTCTTTCATTATACCTTCATTAATTTTCTCTCCTTTACACGGTTCTTGCATAACCGCATATCTAACACCCATTAATTGAACAATTTCTGACGATGTACTACCAATATTATTACGTTTTTGAGTTACTAATGTAATCGGAATAGTTGCTTTATAACTCCCTAATACTTTAGACATTAAATCTACTAATTTAGATTTACCATTTCTTCCAGAACCGGTATATATATTAAACGTCTGATTATCGTTATTTCCAATTAATGTAGACGCTAAATGCTCCCACATATATTTACGCAATTCTATATTAGGAAATAATTCTTCCATAAATAAATATAATTCATCAATAATATGTTTATCTTTAATTTTATCAAATGGAATATAATCAATATTTGTACATTTAGATATATAATCTTCTGGTTGTCCAGCTCTATGTTCTTGATTTTTAAAATCAATAACATAATTATTAAAACATAATAAGTATGGATTTTGATCTATTTTATTTAAAAAGTCCTTATCATAAAATAATTCTTTCGCTTCTTTCATAATATTATTTTTCCAATTTGTTCTTTTTAATAACACACATAAATCACCTAATTTATTAGATCTTTTTCTTAATGAATCATAACAATCGTCACCTTGATCCATTTTTTGCATATCATTTACTGCATCAGATGATTTTTTCATATACATATCATGCATTTTTTTTGAAATAATCAATCTAAGAGTATTTCCTGAATCTATTTCATACCATCTATGTTTAATATATTCATACCATATATTATTTTTTATACTTACACAAATAAACTCATCTTTACACATTTGATATAAAACTTGAGCAAAATCCCATTCTGTTACATGTGTAATTGTTAATTCTATATAATAACTGATTGTTTCTTCTCTTACTTTATGATATTCTTTAGGATTATCAAGTTTTGCCCAATACATAATAGATCGCAATGTTAATCCATCTGGATTATCAGAATCAAAATTATTCCATCTATCAATTAATTCAGAAATATCATTCCAACTAAATTCTTTAGATTGACTACAAAATTTAAGCCATGTAGGTAATAATTTTTTACTTGTATTTTTTAATGCCCAACCAACTTTAATCCATCTATCATATGATCCTGGACTCCAATATTTATCTGGTAAAATCATAGTGAACTGATGTGTCTCTTTAAGTTCATACTCAGTTGATGATTGTTCAAATGCTTCGATCATAGATTTTATAGCTACATCTAATTCTATATCATTCGATATATTATTATAATTATCTATATTTTGTGATTTAACAGATAGTACTTTAACTGTTTTCTTTTTTTTATTTAAATTTTCTTTCATTTTATCAATTATTTCAATAAACTCTTTATTTAAAGGCGCTTTTGGAAAATTAATATTACGTACAGATAATTTTGATAAATTTTTCTTTGTTTTAAATTTATCTATATTATTTTCTGTAATATCCCAATCATTCTTATGTTTATCATACGAAATTTCATAATGATATTTTATTAAATAAGCGCCATGATTCGGTTTTCTAGAACCATATAATTGCCAATTTACCGTACCTCGTGTAATACCTTCATCAACTAAATCCTCCTTACTATTTATTAAGGGTAAATCATCCCATATTTCACTTAATTCGGGAACTACTCGTTCACGAATAAATACTTGCGCCGCTTTATGCATTGCTATACCAAATATTATATGAATTCCATCTTTAGTTTTTGTATCTAAAATATTTACTTTAGATTTTTCCATTACAAAAACTTCGATTTTAAAATTATCTTCAATATCAAATAATTTACTTATATTTTTTGCATATATATCAATCGCATCTATAATATGTTCTTTTGTATGTTGTCTTTCAGTTATATCTGTAGAATATCTCATATCTATATCTACAACTAATGGTCCATTATCAATTAACTGCTTTTCTGTTAAAAATTCTTTATTCCCTTTTATAAAAACATGATCATAATATCTATCTAAAAACTCATCATCATCTAATATTGAGTATGTTCCTCCGCTAATTTTATTTTCTTTATCTCCAATTCGCGTGTGTGTATATGGTGTGCCTTTTTCGATATGATGTCTTTTTAAATAATCTATAAATGGTACATTAATATTTGACATATTGATATATTAATATTTGTAAATATTTTTATGTCAATTTTTTTATCTTAATTTAAAAATATATTATTATATAATATTAATGAATAGTGTATTTGTTAGCAAATCAACAGTTAAACGCTTAATATCTGATATAAAAGAATTGTCTGATAATTCTCTCTCTAAAGATAAAATTTATTATAAACATGATGAATCAAATATGTTAATAGGATATGCATTAATTGTTGGACCAAAAGATACACCATATGAATACGGCAACTTCTTATTTAAATTTCATTTTCCGCCTGATTATCCTCATTCACCACCAAAAGTGACATATCATACAAATGATGGTTATACAAGATTTAATCCTAATTTATATAAAAATGGTAAAGTATGTATATCATTATTAAATACATGGAAAGGCGAACAATGGACTGGATGTCAAACTATTAAATCCGTATTATTAAATTTATGTAGTTTATTAAATGATAATCCGTTAATTAATGAACCTGGAATAAGTGAAGACCATCGCGATATAAAATCATATAATAAAATTATAAAATATAAAACAAATGATATTGCAATATATCGCATACTTACTAAAGATAATTTACCAGAAGAATTTGAAATATTTTTTAATGAAATAAAAGAAAATTTTATAAATAATTATAATAATATAAAAAAAAATATAGAAAATAAAGAAACCGAATTATTATCAACTGGTGTATATAGTTTATCTATAAAAACTCATTATAATAAATTGAATCTTGCTCTAAATAAATATTATATAGAATATACAACATAAATCAATAATTCAATGTACATATTATATATTATATTTCACTTTAGTAATATTTTAAAAATTGAATAAAATTAATTTAAATGTAATATATATTATTATATAATGCATTTCTGTGATAAATGTCAAAATATGTTATATATTAGATTAGAATCGGAAGATTCTAATAGTTTAGTATACTATTGTAGAAATTGTGGAAGTTCGGAATATCCTATTAATAAAGATAATATTTGTGTTTCTAAAACAGATATCGTAATTAAAGAAAAAGCATATTATCATGATATTAATGAATATACTAAATTAGATCCTACACTTCCTAGAACTAATAATATTAAATGTCCTAATCAATCTTGTAGTAGTAATACTACTATTCCGGATGAAAAGAATTTATTAGAAGAAAATAATACTAATAAAACTAATGAAGTTATATATTTAAGATATGATGATAAAAACATGAAATATATATATATTTGTACATTATGTGATAAAATATGGAAAACTAATGAAACTTAGTTTTATATAATTTTATATAATTTTATATAATTTTATATAATTTTATATAATTTTATAAAATTGAATTAATTTAAAGTAATTTTCTTTTTAATATTATAGTAATGAGTGATTTAGACAATTCAGATTATTATACCAGCGAAATATCCGATACTGAAGTAGATCAAGATTTTGATTCAAAAAATACATCTACAAATGGTAGTAAAAAAATATTAAGTCAAGAAAAAAAAAATATATCCGCTAATAATTCAAATTTAATTAATAAATTATATTCTGGAGAAGTGGATGATCTCGAAAAAGAAGATGATAATGTAATAATTATAAATGATGACGATGATATCAATATCATTGATGATGTTGATGATGATGATGATATTGATGATGATGATGATGATGATGATGATGATGATGAGAATAGTTTTCAAGAATCCGATGTTAATGATACAAAAACAGATTCTTTAATAGGATCGATTGAACAAATAAGTCCTATTAATTCCGATGTAGAAAGTGATGATGATGATTATTTACAGAAATTAGATATAGATGAACGTAATGAATATATTAATAAATATCATCCAGAATGTTTAACCGGTAATTCTATGGAAATAGAATATTTATCTCAAGTTAAACGGGATAATGATAATAATATTATCGACGATAATCATAAAACATTACCATTTCTTACTAAATATGAAAAAACTAAAGTTTTAGGTCAGCGCGCTAGTCAAATTAATATGGGCGCTAAACCATATGTTAGTGTTCCAAAAAATATGATTGATGGATTTCTAATTGCACAATTAGAATTAACTGCTAAAAAAATACCTGTAATTATTCGTCGTCCACTTCCTAATAGAAAATCCGAATATTGGAAATTAAGTGATTTAGAGCAACTCTAAAATATAACATCTTAAATTACATTTATAATTATTACTAAGTTTTAAATTTTTTTTTGTTTTTTTGTTTTTTTGTTTTTTTG
>Ga0206131_10006150_pt1 | contig 12371 bp, 8 predicted proteins | sample Helgoland_Spring_FD_148636 | JGI IMG/M metagenome (GOLD analysis project Ga0206131, IMG submission 148636) | Pelagic subsurface seawater microbial communities from Kabeltonne, Helgoland, North Sea - Helgoland_Spring_Bloom_20160517_1 | ecosystem: Environmental > Aquatic > Marine > Epipelagic ... | reverse complement strand
TTTGTGTCATTTTTCAGCCGTGTCAGGACTTTTTCGGATTCGTACTCAATATTTAATTCCTCTAAAAATCCTGCTACGTAGTTCTCTCCTTCGGTCAGCGTTGCTGGTCTGTTGGTCTTTCGAAGTGGTCTGAATAATCCCATGGTATCTCGATAGGGGCTGAAAGTAGCGAGATATTTTCTCCTAGAACAAAACCAAACCGCACTATTTCCCTAAGAAACTAGAGTTTGGTTTGGTGGGGATGGGGTAGATGAAAATGACTTCCCGAAGGTTGAAAGTCTCGTGCTCCTCTCAATTTTAGTCTGAGTATTCGAAAGTAAAAGGGGCGTAGCTCTGCCTTGGCACCTGAATTTGTTATTGTTTGTGGTATATTTATTCTCCTTAATCAAAACCAAATGAAACATTTGCTCACCCTGCTCGTGCTGTGCGTGGCTTTTGCCGCTCCATCCCAAGAATTAGAAATCGACTACCCTTACAACCCCGATGTCGATGTCGATGAACAAATAGGTGTGACGGATCTCATGGGCATACTTAGTGGGTTTGGAGATGAGTTTTCGCCACAGGCCATAATGGTCGATGGAGAGGAATTATCCGAATTTCTCCTAGGCATTCAAACGACCATTGTTTCACTTCAAAATCAAGTCATTGCACTGCAAACGGAATTAGCCGAGGTACAGTCTCACGTTGTAATTGGACTCAACGATCATGTGTCCGTCGTTGATTCAACAAACTCGGTCGTGGTTACTGGAGCGAATTTTCAGATTACGAACGGGCTCGGTCCTAATCCAATTTCATGGTTGGGACAGGAAGGAACCAATGGTCTCGGTAATCTCATCATAGGTTACAATGAGGAAACTGGATATGCTGAAGAATACGTTAGGACAGGTTCACACAACTTGGTAATCGGAGTCGACCATTCCTACATGGGGTTCGGCAATATTATTGGCGGAATGCGCAACGAAGTCAATGGACAATATTCTGCTTGCATTAGTCGCGAAGCCGAAATGAATTGGGGTAACGTCAACCTCATTTTAGGCGGTAAACAGAGCACGATGATTGGCTCCTCGCATAGCGTGATGATCGGAGGGCAATATAATACGCTTGGCACTGATTCAACGGACACCCGTTTTTCAGTGCTGTCCGGTGGCCGCTTGCATAACTTAAGAGCAGGATACGCAAATTCTATTTTTGGCGGAACTACTAGCAGCTGTGACCTACCTGCAGCAACAGCGAGATCTATTTTCGGTGGAATCGGAAATAGCCAGCAAGGGGGGTATGGCTCGTCAATTTTGGGTGGGCACGGGACAACCGCTGTTATCAGAGATGCGGACGAAAATACACACAATGCAGATTGCCTAGTTGGTACGCCAGGAAGAACATTCGTAGGCTCGACATCGTCAGAAGGAGGCGAGCTCATTGACACCACGTTCGGCGAAGGGGGGCAATAACGAACCAAATGAAACACTTACTTACCGCAATCTCCTGCTGCTTGGCAGTGGCTGGAAGTGCGCAGAGTGATGGCTATCCTTTCAATCCTGACGCTGACGGTGATGGATTGGTATCAATTGAAGATTTGCTTGCTGTGCTTTCAAGTTTTGGTCAACCTGCTGACTTAGAAACTTGTTTTCGAGGGGAAGCATACTCATTGGAAGGCACTGAATGGGACGCCCTGAATCACTACATCCCAGCCGATTGTGGGGTATTCATGAAATGGTCAGGTTGCCCTTACCCTAATATGTGCAATAATCGTTTACCAGTTGATGCGAATAACGGTGATGTCATCTACGGCTTTCTTCGCAGGGAAAATTTCTACGACCAATCCGCATTCACATTTCAAAACTTTGAAAACGGGCAGTGGGTAACCTTTTTCAGCACCACTCAATACGGAAGTACTTTCGTAAAATTCACTTTCTACGGCGGGACTTGGGAAGGAGGTATACACAATATGGAGGTGTTGCAGCCTGAAGATGATTTTTATGACAACTAACCAAATCGCGAAGAAAGAAAGCATTCATTTCTTCCCTGATACTACGGCGATGCTAAGCCGTTTGCACTAGGTTTTCTAGACGGGCTACCTGTCACTCAGCGTAGTGCCAGTAGGGAAGGATGTGGAGGTAGTTGGCGTAGTAGGCCCAATCGTTTGCCTCCCAGACTGATTCAAAATGTATGCCTTCTTCGTCGAGATACCAATCTTCAGGAAAAGGAAGTGGCACAAAAGGAGTCGATGCAGAGGAGCCACCAAAGAATCCGTCGGAAACAAATTGTACAAGGCTGTTTGCATAGAAATACCAGTTATATGTCCCGCTTGTGAGTTCGTACTGAAAGTAAACTTCTATATAGCCATTGCCATTTGATCCAATTCCGTACCAAACATTTGAACCAATGGTAAAATTTTCCAACATGAAGGATTGCGCAACAATGAGCGTATCTGTTACAGGGTCAGGACAACCGAGGAGATAGTACGTTGATACATCTTCCAACTCATATTCGATGAACATTGAGTCCAAAACAATTGAGCCATCCGCAACACCTATAGCAAACTCCTCAAGAGGCGTCCCATCATAAGTACAGGGCTCAGGTGGATTACCAAACTCATCCCCAAAGACGGGTAGGAAATCTAGCAAGTCATCAACTCCGATAAGGTTGTCATTGTTACTGTCAGGATTCCACGGATATTCGTGAATGGTCGTTCCCTGCGCTCCAGCGGTCACTGCGACCACGAGCGCGATTAGCGTCATCAAGTGCTTCATTTCAGTCAATTTGGTATTATCCTGCTCGAAAACTTAATCGACAAATGGAATATCCAAGTGCAAATTAGTTAGTGATTCTGAGGTGTTTAAATTATAATCTTGGAAGGTTATGTTCAGCACTAGCTGGACTAACCCATTGGTAGTAAATTGACCAATCAACACTCGGCCATTCTCATCAATATAACCTTGAGATCCTGAGGCAGGAGGCGCATAGATTGCTGCACCCTCTTCAGTATTAATAATCATATCATCGCCTGCATTGAACTCTGGTAAATGCAGATACATGTTTTGCTGAGATAAAGCATTGTAGTCACCCGGAGCTGCACCAATAGTGAACCACGAATCAAATTCGAGCTCGGGAAACAAACTAAAAAATCCAGGGTTGATATCCCCGCCAAAGTCAGCACCTAATGGATGCTGATAGAATTCACCTGTAGAAGCAGTTATCCACGGAGATTGGGAATCACCCAAAACACTTGTTAAGACGACCTCCTCTCCAACTTCAAAATCAGCAAAAACCCGAACAGTCATCTGTCCAAGGATTCCATCTGCACTAACCAAATCATAGCTCAACCCTATAAATGAACTGCTGTCCCATAAACAGGAGCCATCATCACTCGTCGCATCAGAGTTAAAATTGGATGCCGATAAAGACATGCAGCCAAGAATCTCGTTTTCGTCACATACGCCATCATTATCGGTGTCCGACAGACAATTTCCAGAGCAATCGTATCCTATTAAAGGACCATTTCCTTCGCAATCGCAAGTGTTTTCTTGAATGCCTTCTCCACCACAAACTCCACATTCGTCCCACTCAAGGCACGACGTGTCATCCAAGGTTGCGGAAGGATTATAGTTGCATGCCGTCGAAAGTGTACAACCATAAAAATCGCAAGATTCATCGTTCTCGGTAGCTGCGGGATCGAAATTAATTGCACTCGGATCTGTACAACCCAATTCACCAGGACATGTAGTTCCATACACAGCAAGAAACAGTAACAAATCCTCAGTTCCGCGATTACCATCGAGGTCATGATCGCCAAAGCAGCTTGGAATTGCTACGCATTGCTGCCAAGACTCAACCCAAATAGTGCCTTCTCCGCAGTAGACACCATTGGCCAATGCGGCAATGAATTCCTCGTTTACCTCGTCAATAGCAATTTGAATCTCATTTTCAATGAATTCTTCAACTGCATCGCAGATTCCATCGCCATCCGAATCACTAATGCAATTACCGTCGCAATCATAGTTCAGAACGGGATACAAACAAATGCTATTTGCATTCACAATAGTCGCTGCAGGGTCGAAGTTGCAGGCTGATTCATCCATACAGCCGCTCAAAGTACCAACACCGGCGCAGTCGTATCCAGGAGTCGGATAAATACAGGATTCATCCTCATCTGATGCTGATATTGAGTAGTTGCAAGCGCTTATGTCCATGCAGCCGAGAACCTCGACTTCATCACAAATCCCATCGCCATCCTCATCGTTGATGCAGTTGCCTTGACAGTTGTAATTCAGATCTGGATATAAGCAGTATCCCATGTCCGTTGCAAGAACTGAGTAGTTACAAGCTGCAGGGTCTTGACAGCCTGTGAGTTCATCTTCATCACATATTCCATCTCCATCTTCATCAAACAAACAGGTTCCTTCGCAGGTAAAACCATCTTCAGCAAATTCACAGCTACCATCATCATCCGTTGCCTCTTCTTCATAAGTGCAGGCGTCCACATAAGTGCATCCGTATACTTCATCTTCATCACAAACAGTGTCCCCATCTGCATCACTAAAGCATGCACCAGAGCAGTCGTGATTCGAAGAGATTGGGTAAGTACATGATCCGTCTTCGTCGGTAGCCTGTGAGTAGAAGTTGCATGCATCCTCCGCTGTACAACCTGGAATCTCATTCGCGTCGCACACTCCATCACCATCTGTATCTGAGAGGCATTCACCTTGGCAATCATAGCCAGAATCGGACAATTCACATGACCCATCATCTTCCGTTGATAGCGGGTCGTAATTACAGGCTAGACTATTCGTACAGCCTAGGCAATCAAAGATGCAGGAGCCATCATTGTGTGTCGCCGAATCATCGTAGTTACAGGCTATCGGATCATCACATCCGCAAATGGTATATTGATTGTCATAAAACGTTCCGACCCCATCAACGCTAAACGTCTTGCGCAGGTCCTCCGAACCAATGCCGTTCTCAAAAATCTGAGCGTTTATTTGGGCTTCAAATGACTCAGCCGTTGTCAATTGTAGGAATAAGACACGGCCATTTTCATCTGGCAAACCGTTTGGCGTCCCGTTAAGAACATACCATACACCTCCTGTGAAATCATCCATATAGACATCATGCCCATCAATATCAGAGCCTGAAGAGAAAGCGGCGACAAATGGTTGTTCAAAACTTTCGATAGTGCTGATTTCGACTTCGTTGCCAACATTCTGACCATCAATTCCAATTGTTATCCAACTATCTGCAGCTACCGAAGGGAATAGCGGGATTAACGCCGGAATAATGCTACTCGCTGTGCTTGAACCGACCAAGTCATTGTAGAAACCTGTTGTGGTCGTCAAGTATAATGGTGCTTCATCATTTCCATAAATTGAACTAAGGAAATCATCGTCATTCACCAAATCGATATAAAAGCGATAAGTAGTCATACCCTCTATGATACCTTCTGCATGGACTTCAACTGTGAGAGTGTATGGCAAGTCATCATTTGAGGGCAAACAAGTGCAATAATCGCAGTCACCTGATTCATCGGTGGCATTGATATTGAAGTTGCATGCGTCATCATCTGTACAGCCAACGACCTCGAGTTCATCACATACGCCATCTGCATCATCGTCGAGCAGGCATAAACCATCACATCCATAAAAATCATTCGGAAAATTCCCCGCACAGTCACACGCGCCTGGAAGAATTCCAGTACCGCCGCAGACGCCGCACTCATCAATATAAAGGCATGAATAATCATCGGCGTTAGCATTTGGATTGTAATTGCAGGCACCTTCATCCACACAGCCCTCTACAATGCAAGATTCATAGTCGCACAAGCCCTCTTCAGTGGTTTCAGCAGTGTAGTTGCATGCCGTTTGGTCTGAACACCCTAGGACTTCGTCTTGATCGCATATGCCATCCCCGTCATCATCAAACAAACAATTGCCATCGCAATCAAATCCAACTTCTGGGAACACACATTCCCCATCGTCATCTGTAGTCAAAGGATTGAAATTACAGGCAGCAGGGTAGCTACACCCCATTATCTCATCCTCATCGCAAATGCTGTCTCCATCCAAGTCGTTGATGCAAGAACCATCACAATCATAAAGATCTGAAGTAGGATATGAACATGAACCATCATCATCTGTCGCCTCATTCATGAAATTACACGCCATTATGTCTACACAACCTGCTATTTCGTTGGTATCACAAACGCCATCCATGTCGGAGTCAGCAATACAATCACCTGAACAGTTGTATCCAAAAGCTGGGTATTCACACGAAGCGTCGTCCATTGTTGCATCCAAATTGAAATTACAAGCAGCACTGTCGGTGCAGCCGAGAATTGGATACGCGCAACTGCCATCATCATACTGAGCTGACTCATCGTAATTACTCGCCTCTGGGTCTGCGCAGCCGCATGCATTCACGATTCCATTGGTTCCAAACTCGCCTACACCTGAGATAGCATATGTAGAGTAAATAGGTGATTCCCCATATCCGTTTTCAAAGATTTGTGTATTGATCACACCTGAGACTTCCCCCGCGGTTGTGATTTGTATGATGAGCACACGGTTGTTTTCATCAGGAAGTCCGTTTGGCGTTCCGTTGACTAAGTACCATGCACCGCCCGTTGCATCAGTCATGCTGATGTCTTGCCCTGATATCCCTGAGTTCGCGGCGAATGCACTTACCCATGGCTGATTATAACTCTCGACGGTACTAGGTGCTGCTTCTGCGCCAGAAGGTTGCGATTCGATCCCGATGGTCACCCAACTGTCTCCTGCTAAATCAGAGAAAAAGGGAAATAATGCTGGATTGATCGCGCCGGCGGTTGTACCTCCAAACTGGCTATTGTAAAAGCCTGTGGTGGTCGAAAGATTAAATGGTTGGTCTTCGTTTCCGTACACCGAACTCAAGAAATCGCCTTCATTCACCATGCCTTGATAAATGCGATAGGTCGTTAGTCCGGGCACAATATCTTCATCATAAACCTCTACGATTAAGTTGTACCCGGTGGTTTCCAGGCAAGTTTCGCCACAGTAAATACAGGTTTCATCATCCTGCTCGGCGGCTTCATTGTAATTGCAGGCGAATTCATCAGTACAACCTAAGCAACTGTAATCACACAAACCATTGTCGATGGTGAAATTAGCGCCATAATTGCATGCACCATCATCTGTACATCCTTGACAAGAGGAATAATCACAAGATCCATCGTCAGCTGATGCATCAGGGTCATAATTGCATCCGGATGGATCAACACAACCAAAATCTGAGCAATCTCCATATCCACAGGAGCCGTCGTCCTCTGTTGCGAAGTCATCAAAATTGCAGGCAACCGAATCTGTACACCCATAGCACGAGGCATAATCACACATGCCTTCATCGGTCGCAGTAGCATCGTAATTGCAAGCAAGCGGGTCTTGACAGCCACACACCTCCCATTGATCACAGACACCGTCTTCATCAACATCAAAGAGACAATTGCCATCGCAGTCGTAACCGAATTCTTCATAGAAGCATGAATCATCGTCATCTGTGGAGAAGTCATCGAAATTACAGGCAGTAAAATCTGTGCAGCCAGCTACTTCATCCTCATCGCATACCCCATCTTCATCAGCATCTGATTCGCATCCTGCAAATGGTTCAAATTCACACGAACCATCGTCTGAATTCGCGTAAGGGTTAAAATTCAGGGCATCAGCATAGGTGCATCCCAATATTTCACTTGTGGTCTCCAAAACCTCGATAGTATGATGAAACTGCACGCCGTCAACCGGAATTTCAAAACCAAAAACTGCAATGGTCGCTGTCGAATAAACAGTGATTGTGTAAGTCCCTTGATCTGACGGCACTCCTTCTAACGCGAAGCAACTTGTAGACACTGCTCCTTCGTCTGGCGAGAGCATCAATGGAAGCCCAGGGTCGTCCAGCGTAAGGCCAGGCGGCAAATCAGCGATTGAGTCAATCTCGAGACTAATCAACGTTTGTGCCGTACCATCCACCGTGAACGATTCAGATGCGTGAAGTAGGACAGATGCATCAGACGAAATACCAACTTCGAGGTATGACGTGTCCGCCGGGTAAAGACCTGTAGCCATATCATTCCAAATAGGATCATCTATAGACTCACAATTGAACAAGGGGTAATCACAACTTACGCCAAGCGGTGGCCCACCCTGTCCCTCTTGTACCCAGTCTTGACATGACGCCGGACCAATGCAATCATCCTGAAGATCGATGTAGCGAACAGGGACAACATATTTGTCGTAATATTTGGAAGCACGATCATATGAAAAAGTGGAAGTGGTTAGTTCCCAGGCTTCAGAGGAATTGTATTGGCTGCTTGACCAATAATTGTTATTACCCCACGCACCGCAAGTACCACAATCTCCTAAGCCATCATCACCTTTAGACGGCAAAAACCAATCATTGTAACCATTTTGAGAGAATTGATACGCTGCGATCGCGGCATCAGCCACGTCTGCGCAACCCGCAGATACAATTGCCAGTGTGTTCGTTTCACCCGTCCAAGCCGACGTCGAAGTACTTACATTTTGCGTGTAACATCCCCATTCAAAGGAGCCAACATTAGCGCCTGAAGAAATCAGGGCTTTACCCGCAGATTCAGAAACATGTCGAATGTATCCACCGCCGTATTCAATTCCCTGGAAATCATAATACCATACGTCACCGTCGAGCAGCTCTTGGATGCAATAGCCATCCGCTAACAACTGGGGTAAGTCATAGTCGCAGCTGTAATCATTAATAGTCGCTGCGGGATTGTAATTAGGCGCAAAAGGGCTTGTACAACCGTAAATATCTTGAGCATTCAGTGAAAGCACAAGCAGACAGCTCGTCACGGTAAGAAGGAGTCGCATCACAGTCAATTTGGTTATTGCTAATATAACCCATTATCAACCAATGACGTACAATGGGCATTACAGGCGCAACCAAACCGCACCCGAGTTCCTTAGGGAAATAGTTTGGTGTGGTTTTTAGAATGAGTGAAGAAAGAGATGAATTTCGTTCGCTGCTTGCCGTCTTAACTTCACTAGCTCACCTGTCTTCTTCAAAAAGAGTCCAAATGATTCATCAGAGTAGACGATCTTGAAATTGCTAGAGTAGTCCTTTACCAAGAACTGATTTTCAAGACTGCTTCTGAGGGGGAGCACCATTCCATCCCTGTCGTACAAACCATCTTTTTTCAATTTACATTCTCCAATGGTGCGATACAGAAAGCCATCATCACCCATAGTAGCTGGGGTAAACTCCTTCACCCTAATCCAACCATTCTCGTCCTTGGAGACCAACTTCATTGTATTCGGATCATCTTTAAAATCTGCGATGTTTTTCGCAGTAAGTTCTTGATAGACCATTATCGAGTCTCTCTGAATATCGAGCTGAAGCCCACCTTTTTTTGGTGGAATAATCAGTTGTACAAAGCTTAGAAACAAATCATCCCAATTGTCCACATCCATCATGACGTAATCAATCTTTGCTACATCAACTCCAAACTCGTTGATCCAGCCCTCCGATCGTATCTGTAATAGCACTTCTCTCCTCGTAACTGCCAAAGTGTTCTTATCCATTTCAGAGATCGTAAACGGGATGATCTGAACATTCGAAGGGTCTAAAATTTTAGAAGCTGAAAAAGCGAGCAATTCCAACTCAAAACATTCCTTTTCAGGATATTCGTTGAGTACATAATTCGCAGCGTTCGCCTCTAGTTGATCTCTAACATTCTCCGCTGTAATGGCAACTCCAATACCTGCAGCTATTGCTGCGCCTGCTGCTCCGATTAGAGCCTCTTTTTGCGCTAACACTTGTCCGCTATACATCAATAGGCACAGGACAAGAATGGCATGACTTTGAAACTTCATATTGCCAAGATAGAAAACCAAACCGCACTATTTCCCTAAGCAACTAGAGTTTGGTTTGGTGGGGAAGGGGTAGATGAAAATGATTTCCTGAAGGTTCTAAGTCCCGTGCTCCTCTCAATTTTGGCCTGAGTATTCGAAAGTAAAAGGGGTGTAGCTCTGCCTTGATACCTGAATTTGCTATTGTTTGTGGTATATTGGTTCTCCTTAATCAAAACCAAATGAAACATTTGCTCGCTTTGATGGCGCTGTGTGTGGCTTTTGCTGCTGGAGCGCAAGTTTCAAATGACGCCTACGATCCTGATGCCGATGGGGATAACAACATTGGTGTGAATGACCTTTTGGCTTTGCTATCCCTTTTCGGTGAGAATGACGTGGATGACGATGGCATTTGGGACTCGGTCGATGATTGTTTGGCGGATTCGTGCCAATTCAAGGCTTATTGCATAGTAGAACCATTGAGTTCAAGTCAATCCATTGCAGAATACATCTTCACCAATCATTTTTATGACTCTGAGAATGAATATGAATATTCAAGTGGAGATTGGTATGGCTTTTCACAGGGTCTTGGATACCCTACATCAGGGAGTTTTGAGGCATACAGTTCATTCATATCTGAATATGAAGACTCCTTGATATACGTTTTTGAGGCACCTGTACCACAAGTGGATGGAGGATTGGATGCGTTTGGAAATGCTTCGCAGATATTTAGCCCCAACACCATTTATGTACCTGCACTCGATGCTGGCTTCGCATGGGTAGTCATTGCAGTCAGTGAAGAGGCGATGGGTGGTACAAGCTCTGGTATTACCATCTCTACCATAGCATCGGGAAATTCTACTTCGCCTTGTCTGTCGTATGCCCTTTCCGAAACACTGAGCAGCATTGAGATAGAAAATCCTGGTGGGGTTTTCCCACCAGGAACCTATCACTTGTTCTCAACATGGTCGCTTCCCGGATTCCAGAAAAACACTGACGTCCCATGGTACTTCGGAGGGGCAACTTTGACGCAAGAATAATCAAATGAAACACTTACTTACCGCAATCGCGTGCTTTTTTGCCCTGTCTGTAAGCGCGCAGGAAGCGCTGCCGTGGAATCCGAATGCGAACAATGACAACATCATTGGAACGGTTGACTTGCTGGCGATGCTGAATGTATACGGGGAGGAGTATCCTGTGCAGACTTGTTTTAAGGGTGATTTGTGTTACTACGTGAATCAGGGGGGGGTTGGCAATAGTAGTACTCATGAAAGCGCTGTTGGATGTGGAACAATCGTAGCGAAAACATATAACTCAAGTAGTCCACAGTATTGGCTGAGTATCACAATAAATTTGACAAATGAGGGCTACTTGGAGGGTGATGTTTTACACTTAGTTCATCACTACAAATACAATAGCTATGGTGAGTCTGCGAACTTCAAAACATATTACGATAACACTTGGAATACCGTTGTGTCGTTTACAGCATCGGGCACAAATCCTTTTTCAAGGGCAAGCGTCATCTTCAACGGCGAATATTGGGAAGCTATCGACTAACCAAATCGCGAAGAAAGAAAGCATTCATTTCTTCCCTGATACTACGGCGATGCACAGCCGTTTGCGGCAGGTTTTCTAGAGGGGCTACCCGTTACTCAGCGTAGTGCCAGTATGGAAGGATGTGGAGGTAGTTGGCGTAGTATGGCCAATCGTTTTGCCCCCAACCTGATTCAATGTGGATTCCGTTTTCATCCAAATACCAAGTCTCAGGAAATGGCAATGGACTCGGTGATGTCCAAGCTCCGTTGGCATTCCCATCAAAAAAACCGTCATAGGTAAAGCCTAATTGTACTATGCTCGCTGTATACATGGACAATTGATACAGACCAGTTTGCGCATTCGGCTCGAAAGAGAACAAAAACGAATGGCCATAAGCATCGATTCCACTTATTGTCCATTGGTAGGCTCCTTGAATTGAGAAACTTTCCACCATAGCCGTATTGTTGAAAATGACTGTATCGGTAATGGGTTCGGGACAACCGATAACGAAATAGCTAACATCATCTTCAAGTTCATATTCTATGAAAATTGAGTCAAGAATGACAGAGCCATCTGTGACACCTATTAAGAGCTCCTCCAGCGGCGTCCCGTCATAATCACAGGGCTCAGGAGGAAGGCCAAACTCATCTCCAAAGACGGGTAAGAAATCTAGCAAGTCATCGACTCCGATGATATTGTCATTGTTGCTGTCAGGGTTCCACGGATATTCGTGAATGGTCGTTCCTTGCGCTCCAGCGGTCACTGCGACCACGAGCGCGATTAGCGTCATCAAGTGCTTCATTTCAGTCAATTTGGTATTACTAATATAAGAACGGATCGGTGAGGAGCGCTTGATTGGAGACGCAAACAGCCTAAATCGTGGGCGACATTGTGGGCGACAGGGTAGGTGAGTGACTTGTTTATCAACAGGTTAGGCATTCGATTTGTGATCCCAACGGAATCACTAGTAAACGCCCTTTAATCCCAGTA
>Ga0206131_10006149_pt1 | contig 12372 bp, 15 predicted proteins | sample Helgoland_Spring_FD_148636 | JGI IMG/M metagenome (GOLD analysis project Ga0206131, IMG submission 148636) | Pelagic subsurface seawater microbial communities from Kabeltonne, Helgoland, North Sea - Helgoland_Spring_Bloom_20160517_1 | ecosystem: Environmental > Aquatic > Marine > Epipelagic ... | reverse complement strand
TTTATTTATAAATACTTGTTTGCCATCCATCTCTTTTATAGATGTAGGATTTAAGCATTCAATTTGTGTTTCTCTATCTCTAACTGGTATAAATATAGAATGATATTCTCCATCATATGTACACATGCCCCTCACTCTATCCATATAAGAAGAAACGTCTATAACGTCTATGTTTCCTATATTAATATAATGTACTATTACTGGCTTCATATTAGTCTTCTGTAAATTCTAACTCTGTTAAAGGAAGTTCAAGCTCTTGATGACAACCTTCTATATTTGAAAAATCAATTTTATCATAATCAATCTCTTGACCTGATAAAAATGCTATATTTAATTCTTGAGAGCTTGCAGAAAATTCTTCACCACTTCTATTTTCGTATGTATCTTGAACAACATTAGAAGGTGAATTAACTAAAACACTTTCTTTGTATGCCCACATGTTTTTTCTAGGAAAATTATCAAACATTTGCAACCCCGATTCGTAGGTATTAGGATTGTCGAATGAAACTCTTTTTGAAAGTTTTTTTATTTCTTTAGTTCTAAAAATATGACCATCTACAGACAGTGGATATCCAAAATCTAGATAATGAACCTGCCAGTTCCAGCAAATAAATTTATCATCCTCATGATGAGGTTTAATAACATTATCAGCATTCATAGTGTAACACTTTACAGTATTCTTTCCAAGTCTGGTAGAAAAGCAAAAAGCATCTTTATCTTCTTTTAATTTAGATGTCAAATCTTCTTCATTTACTTTTCTATATACAATATCATCATCCGTAAAAAAACAAGTGTATTCGCTTTCTGTGTTTTCAATAGCAGACATTACATCTTCTTTAAAGTTAGAAGATTCTTTCATCCATTTTACTTCTGGGTATTTGTCTATTAGTTTTTCATACCCCTTTTCAAATGAAATTTCAGATGATGCATATATAACTTTCAGCTGAAATACGTCTTTCGCGTTTTTGCTTATGGATTTTAGCAACAAATCTAGTTGTGCTGCCCTGTCTTTTGAAAATACTATGCCATTAATCATTGCTTTCTACTTTTTCAAATTTATAACTATCAATTCTTTCAAAGCTTTTCTTTTTATTTATCTGTAAATGTATAGCTGTCTGTAAGTTTTGATTTACCTTATCGTCAGATATTGGATTTTCTCTATTATAAACATATAAAGGTATATGATTATAAAACACATGGTCTTTACCTGCCATTTCAAGCATTGGCAAAAACATGGCTACATCATATGTCATTTTATACCAATTGCCAGCAGTATCTTTCATACAAGAGTAATCTTCATCTTGCTCTGCTATTTTAGCGTAAAGACCAGCTCTAAAAGTTCTAAGGTGAGAAACTTTAAACTGTGTCTTTCTTAAGTTGTCAAACTCTTCTGTCGTATACTCTCTAGCACAGCACTGCATTCCGTTAGTCCACTTAGAGCTTCCATACATCATCCAACACTCTTTGTTATCATTATAAAAGTCGTTAATGTATGATAAAACATTTTTATTACAAAGCCAATCATCTCCATCAACAATAACAACTATATCCTCTGGGTCTGTTGCAAACCTCATTATTCCATTATGTAAGTTAGGTAATGCAGTAACTCTTTCTCCAGACCTCCATGCTAAAATGTTGTCACACTTTGTTTTGTCTAATAAATGATGTTTTGACTCTACTATTGGTTCGTCATTTTCATCCATTATTAAATCTCCATTATCATCTGCTTTATATTTAACTGCAGGAATTTTAGAAAAAGATTCATCTGAAGAGCAATCATCTATAAATAATATTTCATAATTGTCGTAATCTTGTGTCAATAAAGAATTTACACATCTATCTAAAAATTTGCCAGGATTATAGAATGGGACAATGATTTTTATTTTATTTTTCATATTTATTGTTATAATATTTCTAATTAAAGCAATATACGTTTTTTTTAGAATAAAATAAATAAAATAATTAAAAAAGATTTTTTTTTATACTATTTATTTTTGAAATTATAAATTTTAACAATATAATTTAAAATGGAGAAGAAAACATTAAACAAATCAAACATTCTTAACCTTATAGAGGAAGAGGCGAATTTCATTCTTAAAAAAGAAGAACTTCACAATAAAATAACTCAAATGAATGAGGAAATTAAAAATCTTTACGAAAATAGAGATTTTGTTGGAACCTTTGGTTTTGAAGGTGATAACAAAGACAAAAGTGTTTCTGGATTCGTTGATACTCCAAACATTTCATATATAGCTCAGTTAGAGAAAGATTTTGCAGCACAAGATGCTAAAGAAGATGTTTCTGCGATTAATGAAGATGAGTTAAATGAAATGGACCAATTAAAAAAAGAAAATAATAACCTAAAAAAACAAATAGAGGAAATTTCAGCATTCATATCAGAAATGAAAAAAGCTGGTAAATAATAGTTAAATTAAACAAAATGAAAATTACAAAATTAGAATTAAAGCAAATCATTAAAGAAGAAGCTTTAAAATTTAAGAAAAAATTACAGCTAGAAAGTCAACTTGCTGAAGTAGAACAAGAATTGGCAGAGGTTACGGCTGGTAATATGCACGAACTTCCTGATGGAACAAAAAAGTGGAAACCAGAATTTGAAAAATTAAGCAAAGATGGTGGATATCCTGCTCTAAAAGAAGAAGAAGATTGCGAAGAAGGTGATGAGCCAGTAAATGAGGTTGTAGTTGCTTCCTTAGCTGGTATTGCAGCTTTGGTTGGAGGTACTTCAGGTTTGATTATACTTAAAGACAAAGCGTATCAGGCTGCTAAAGGTAAAATTGAAGACAAGCCTATTTATAAAGCTTACAGAAAATTAGTTGATGGGGGAGAAAACATTTTAAAGAAAACGTTTAACGTTAAAGAAGGAGACATGCATGAAGAGGTAGACTTAGAAAAAGCTGCTGAAGTTGCTGAAGAAAATCCAGAAACACCAGAAGCTAAAGAAATGGCTGCAGGAATGAAAGAATTCGAAGCTGCTGCAAAAGCAATGTCTGATGAAGATAAAGCTGAATTGAAAGCTGAATGTTCAGCAATGGAAGAAGGTGATGCTGTTGAAGAAGAGCAAACTCTAGAAGAGATGTTGGCTGAAATAATGGCTGAAGACGATGAAGCTTGCGAAGAAGGTGATGCTGTTGAAGAAACTGTTGAAGAAGAAGCTTGCGAAGAAGGTGATGAACCATTAAATGAGGTTGCAGTACTTGCTGTGTTAGCTGGTATTGGTGCTCTTGTTGGAGGAAGTGTAGGATTAGCCTCTTTAGAAATGAAAGCAGAAGAAGCTGCTAAAGGTAAAATTGAAGACAAGCCTATTTATAAAGCGTTTAGAAAAGTTCAACAAGCTGCGGATGGAATGAGTGACATCAAGAAAGGCAACATGTACGAAGAGGTAGACTTAGAAAAAGCTGCTGAAGTTGCTGAAGAAAATCCACAAGCACCAGAAGCTAAAGAAATGGTTGCTGCAATGAAAGAATTAGAAGCTGCTGCAAAAGGAATGTCTGATGAAGATAAAGGTGAATTAAAGGCTGAAAACGAAGGTCTTGAGGAAGTGGTTGTTGAATCAATAGATAATTCAAAGTCAGTTCTTACTGAAGAGAAAAATAGAATGAAACAATTAGCAGGATTGCTATAATCATAAAATTAATTATTATTTTAAACCCTTAACGAAAGTTAGGGGTTTTTTTGTGTTTAAAATATTTGTTGTATTAGTTTATAATACCATTCTGCCAGAATTATTGTTTTCTTTTATTTCAAAAGAATTATGACAGCAGCTACAAGTATATACTTTTACCTTCTGTAGATTGTTTGAATTTGATTTTTGAGAATCTAACAAAAGATTTTGATTAGATGTATTAACTGATTTTACACTTTCCAAGAAAGTTGTTTCCTCACACCCATGAGGACATTTCATTTTTTGTACAATCATAACTTTTTATTTTATGTTTAATATAAATATAAAAAATTATTCTTTTTTATATGTGTCCAATATTTTTTGAATGACTGGGTTCCTTACAACGTCTGACTCTTCAAAAGATATAGTTCCTATTTCTGATATATTACTAAACCTAGACAAAGCGTCATAAAGCCCTGTTTCTAAGCTGTTTCTATATCTATCAGATTGCTCCAAGTCTCCAGAAATTATAAACTTACTTTTATATCCTATTCTAGTTAGTAGTGTTTTTGTTTGTCTTTTAGTTGAGTTTTGAAACTCTTCTGCTATTAATATAGAATTATCAATGTTTATACCCCTCATAAATGCTAATGGCATTATTTGTATATGTTCTGAATCCATTAAAGATTTAACCTGTTGTTTTCCTATAATTTTTTCTAGTAAGTATAATGTGGAATAAGTATACGGAGACATTTTTTCTAAAATATCACCTGGTAAAAAACCTAATTTTTCATCAGCCTCTACTGCTGGTGTGGTGATAATTATTTTATAAAACTCATTATCTGGGGATGCTAGTAATTCTAAAGCTTTCAATACTGTTAAATATGATTTACCAACACCTGCTGGTCCTGTGCAGATAATTATTTCATTATCTTGCATTAGGTTGTAAAATTCTTTTTGTTTTTGATTTTTTGCTTTAAAATAAATATCTCCGATTATAGTTTTTAAAAATTGTTTAGTTTCGTTTCCTCTTCCTTTTGATTTTTTTCTATTTGACATATATTATTTTATTAGTTTTAGTTATTTATAAATATGAATAAGATTTCTTGTTTATGATTAATAACTTAATTTTATTTATATTTATTTATAACAAATCTTATAAAGAAAAATCATGGAAAAAATAAATGTTTCAGAGTTAGAAGAAATGATTAGAAGCAAATTTGTAGAAAAAGGAGCTTCTGAAGAAGAAATAAAAGAAGAAGTAGTTAAGTCTATAACTGAAAAGATTAAAAACAAATCTAAAGAAGAAGTACAGTCAGATGAAAGTGTTGATAATCAAGATGTTGTTGATGTGGACATATCTAAACCAAAGGATGTAGAAGGTAAAATACCAGCTGCGATAACTTCTTCAGTGGAGACTTCGGATAATTCTGAAGAGATTTTAAGTAAGGAGTTAGCGTTGAAGATTAAAGAGGAAGAGCTTACAAAAAGAGAAGAGGATTTAAATCAAAGAGAATCTTCTTTAAAATCAATTGAAAAAGAAAGTGAATACGAACCAGAGCTCCCAGAACAAATAGAAGAAATAGAACCAGAAAAACTTTTTATTTTTGATGAAAACAACATTTCTGTGAGTGGTGAAAAATTGTCTACTTTAGAAATGAACTTACTACGCAGTCCAGAAGAAAAAACTAACATGAGGGCTATGTGGTTAAAAGACGCTGTTAAAGATGTTGATTTATATGTTGCTAATTTTGAGAAAATAGGAAAAATAGAATTTGACCCATTTGAAGGAACTGCTGAATTTAAGAATATAGAATCTGAAGAAGTTGAAGAAATAGATTCTGAAGACATAAAACTAGATATGCAGGGAAATATGAAAGATTCAATTGAGCCAATTAGTAATGTAACTCAAGCGACAATAAATGAATCAGTGGAGCTTAACCCTAAGTCTGAACAATTGTCTGAAGATATTCTTAGCTCAATTATTAGAATAGATGACGAGATGCCTTATCAAGATTTCGCCATTGCAGTAGCTAGAGTCTTAGAAGATAGTTATGGAACTCATCTTTATGAGCGTTTTATAAATGAGTTAAAAAATCAACTTTCAAATGATTAATGAATCTTATAAATATAGAATTCAAAATTTAGCTGGTATAATTAATGAGGATAGTGTTGAGTTAAAGTCAGATACGGGAAGAAGTGATAAAGAAACTTTAGGCTGGTATTCAGAAGACTATCTATTGAATCTAGGTTCTGAAATTTTAAATAAAATTGATGAAAGAGTTGATGTTGATGAGTCTTTAGTTTTAAAACTTTTAAAAAGCTCAACTAAAATTAATGCTAACTCTTTATTTATTAACATTATAATTTCTGGGGAATTGGGTGGTGAAATAATTAATGAAGAGTTTGATATAGTGTTAACAGTACAATTTTCAAATGACTCTAATACAGTTGTTTCAACAAACTATAAAGGTGTTGATAGTAGGTTTAATTTAAATTCAAAGCACTCTTCTGAGGATTTAGACCTATTCAAAAGCGAGGTAGCAGACAATGTACTTAATTCTATTAAGCTTTCTATTTAAAAACAAAAATAATTTATCGTTTACTTTTAGTTATTATATACTATTTTCGAATTAAATAAAAATTTAATTATGAAAGTTTGGAAAATAACAAATACAGCAAGAGAATCTGTTAAGATTGCTTGTAAAACTGCTTCAATGCACTCAAAAGGAATTATACTTCAGCCAGGTGATTTTTGCTTATCTGAAGCACAACTAACAGCTTCTATGGATGCGCAAGAAAGAAGAGGTTTTATATCTGTAGATAGAGAATTTGATAATTCTGAATTGAAATTGGAATTTGTTGAAAATTATACACAAAAACAATTAGACAAATTAGTTTTAGAAAATAATACTACAAAAGAATCTATGGAAGATTCTTCTGAGGTTTTTGTTGACAGTAAGTCTGAATTTGAAAAGGCTGCGGAAGATGTAGAAAAATACATGAAAAACTAATATTAATGTCTGATATTAATGATTGTATAGATAATAATGTTACTGGTAATGCGTATTGCTCTGACCTAACTTCAATTTCATATTCTTATATCTCTTCAGGTCATAGTGTTGTCAGCAATAATACTTCTATGAAATTTTCTTTTGATTGCATTAAAGTTTCTGAAAATATTGTACTAGAAAATAGAAGCGATAATTTTATAATTTTTAATCAGGGAAAATCATTAATAACGTGGTGTAACAATAGTTCTAATTGGGTTCAGCATGAAATTAAAGTTTTTAAGAGAAGATTTATTAAAAGTTTAAGCAAAAAAGAATTGTCTGAATCTGATTCAGAGAAATATAGTGTAAATTGTGATTTTATATCTATAATAACTTCTCAAGAAGGGAACTATTATTTAGATTTAAAAAATAAGTCTTATTATGTTTTTAAAGATAATTTTTGGAACAGTTTAGATTTAGTTGGTGAACTTAGGTTAGAAATAGAAAAAAAAATAAATTTAAAAAATGTAAAGATTGAAAAATCTCTTTTAATAGAGAGATTTAAGAAGATTAGCTTTTCTCTTGATGCTGGGTATGTTTTCGCACCTTATATTCCTAATAATTCTATAACCATTCCTAGTAAGTCTATGACCATTGGTATGGACCCTGTGTCTGAGAATTTAAACACTTATGCAAGTGTTTCATCAAGATATTACACAAGAACTGTACAACAGTAATTAATTAAAAATAAAAACAAATAAATTATGTCTGATAAAATAAAAATATTATTCCAACCTTCTGATATAGCTGGTGTTGGTCACTTTCGCTCCATTTGGCCTGCTCAAGAAATGCAAAGAAAATACAAAGATTCTTTTGATGTTAAAATTGATTTAACTCCTAATTTTAATGATTTAGAATCATTAAAAAAATATGATATTATACATTTTCATAGACATTTTGGCCCAATAGAAAGGTTAGATGAAATATTTGATACCCTTCAAGGTGCTGGCGTTACCATGATAATGGATATAGATGATTTTTGGGCGCCACCAAAAAGTCATCCAATGTATCATGCTGCAAAAAATGAAAGAATAGAAGAAAAAATAACCAAAACACTAAGGAAGTCTAATTATGTTACAACTACTACTGATATATTTAAGAAAGAGATAATTAAGTATAATAAAAATGTAATTGTTATGCCTAATGCTATAGATGTTAATCATAAAATGTGGCGAAATGTAGAGGGAGTAAAAAAAGAAGATAAGCTTAGAGTGTCTTGGATTGGAGGTTCGTCTCACTTGGAAGATTTAAAGTTATTAGAAAATTCTATAGGAAGATTAAACTCAGATGATTCATTGGTAGATAAGTATCAAATCATATTATGTGGTTTTGATATAAGAGGGCATATTACTGAGATAAACCAAAGTACTGGGGAGCAGAAGACTAGAAAAATATCTCCTGAAGAGAGTGTTTGGAATCGTTTTGAAAGTATTTTTACTAGTAAATATAAAATAGTTGATGAGGATTATCAAAAGTTTTTACAAACATATAAAAACGAAAAATATAAAGGTAATTACTCTGATTTAAACTATGTTAGAAGATGGACTCTTCCTTTGACTCAATATGGTAAACATTATAATTACTGTGATGTATGTTTGGCTCCATTGGTAAAAAACACCTTCAACAAAGTTAAGTCAGAACTAAAGATAATTGAAGCTGGTATGACAAAAAAGGTTTTAATTGCTCAAGATTTTGGAGTTTATAAGGATTTAATAGAACATGGTGAAACAGGTTTTTTAGTGCCAGACGCTAGAAATCATAAAGATTGGTACAAAAACATAAAACATTTAATAAATAACCCAGAAGAAGTAGAAAGAATATCTACTAATTTACACAACTTTGTAAAAGACAGATATAGTTTAGAAAGTGTTACTAAAAATAGAGTTGAAAGCTATATGTCATTATGTAAAGAAAATAATTTAGTAAGTGTAAATTAAAATTTCTTTCATATTTATTTTAAAAAGATTTATAATGAAAAAAATTAGCTTAAACTTTGGTGCTTTAAAAGATACTATTTACAAACTATCATGTAAAGAGATTGTTTCTGAATCAAATAACAATTCAACAAAAACTCCTGGTAAAGAGAATTCATTAACAAAATTCATAAAAAAATTAAAACAAGAGCCTTTATTAAAAGTTCAATACATGATATTTGAAAATTTAACAAAAGGTCATTTTGAAAATGAGAGATTAGCTGAAAGATATATTAATGAAAACCTTTCTTTAGCAGAAAAGTTAGACTGGAATAAATTATTAGAAGCTAATAAAATCTTAAGAAAAGAGATTTTAGATGAGCATTTTGTTCAAGGCTCTGCTGAGTTCGGAGAGTTATATGAGTCAATTCATAACTTAATAGAATCAAGAAGTAATTTAGGTTATAGCGACATAAACAAATCTCATGAGTCTTATGAAGATATATTATCTCATCTACAAAGAGAGGTTACTGAAAAGTCTAGAACAGAAGAAGAGGCATATGATATGCCAAAATTTTTATCTTGGAGATATGTTAACGAACACGCTGTAAGCAACTTCAATAAAAGATATAGACACTTAAGTGAATCTGATAAAAAAATTTTTAAAATACTAGTATCTTCTGATGAGGTAAAAATTAAATATGCAGAAGATTTAAAAAACGAAAGCATATCTTTAGTTGATAAAGCAATCATGCAAGAGGGTGAAGATTTTTTAGAAAACTTTAAGTCTAAATTAGAATCAATAGAAGATATAAACTCAGAAAATGTTGACGAAATTATAATAAACTGTTCTGAACTTAATGAAAATTTAGTAAAAAAATAATTTAAAATGAAGTTGTCAAAAAATAGATTAAAAGAAATCTTAAAAGAAGAAATAAGTTTATATATTAACTCTGTTAAAACAGAAAAGTTAATGACTAAAATAAATGAATCTAAAGAACCTAACTATAGTCCAAAATTAGGGTTTACGCTTAAACAATTCATGGAGGAGTTAGGTAATAAACAATTAAGAAATGTTGAGTTTGTTAAAGAAGAAGGTGGAAAAATGGTATTTTCCACACTAACTAAACCAGAAAATGTTATTATTAAGTCTTTAAATGACGATAACAATTTTCCCACCTCAAGAGCACTAGATGATGGTACTGGTAAAACTCTTTTATACTTTGAAAAAGAAGAAGGCGTAGATACTTCTGGTGTAAAATAAAATAACTTATTTCTTTTTTCTGTGTATTGTAAACTCCTTCTTTCCTTGTAGTAAATCTGAATCGGAAATTATTTGACAAATTTTTATTGCCTCATCTAATAATGTAGTTTCTTTTTTATCGTTTAAAGGATATTTTTCAATAGTATCATCATCTGAATTAATTGTGTGTAAGCTAAGTTCTATAGAAACAAAACTTCTTTTTTTATTGTAATTTATATTGTCGGGATAATCATAAACAAATATATTTTCTAAATAGTTGGGAAACATTTTGTTTTCTTTTAAAAAATCCTTCAAATCAATTCTATATATATCTCTTAAATATGATGAAAGTTTTTTAGAAATTTCTTTATTATAATCAAAAAATGTATATTTATCACCTTCTTCAGGAAACTGTCTCTCCTTTATATCTATCCAAAAACCACTTTCTATATATATAGTTTCTGGGCTTTGCTTGTCAAAAACTGCACCTACTTTGAATTTTAAAGATGTGTTATCAAACATATCTCCACTTAATCTAATCTCTTTACCAGTTCTTTTTGTTCTTTTGTCTTCTAGCGTTAAACCATTATTATCACTCATTTTAAATTATACAATAAATTAACTTCACTACACAATACAATTTTATATCTTTTTTTTAATTAAAACAAGTTTTTTAATTAAAAATTAGTAAAGAGATTTTTCAAACTATTTATATGTGTTGAATATTATATAAAAAAAATTAAAATGAATTCAGATAAATACGTAATATCAGAGTTTTATGCTTTTGAAGCAGACTCCTCTTTAATAAAGGAAGCTGAGGAAAAAAATCAACCTATTATATTAAAAGGTATACTCCAAAAAGCAAACACTGAAAATAGAAATGGAAGAGTTTATCCGTTAGATATCTTAAAAAGAGAAGCAAAAAAATACGAAGAAGCAGTTAATGAAAAAAGAGCTACTGGTGAATTAGACCACCCAGATAGTGCTGTAGTAAGCTTGTCTAACGTTTCTCATATTGTTACAGAAATGTGGTGGGATGGAGATACTTTAATGGGGAAGGTTAAATTATTAGAAACTCCTTCTGGTAACATTTTAAAAGGACTTCTTAAAAGTGGGGTTATGCTAGGTATATCTTCAAGAGGAGTTGGTTCAGTTAAAAATAAAAGCGGTCTTGATGTTGTTCAAGAAGACTTTGAGCTTATCGCATTTGACTTTGTTTCATCTCCATCTACTCCTGGAGCTTATTTATTTAAAGAATCTAAAAGTTGGGGACTTACAAAATTAAACGGAAATAGTTCAAAAATATTAAAAACAGATGAATTGAATAACTTAAATCATTCTATGAAAGATTTAATGGAAATATCTAATAAAAAATTCTGGGAAAAATAGGGTTTTAAATGGAATTTAATTTTTTATAAACTATTTATCCGTAAACCTTTCATTTAAGTAAAAAAAATAAAATGTCTGAAAAAAATAAAACATCTCTAGAAAAGGCTTTGCTGGAAACTAGAGAAATTGAAAAAGCAGCCGTTGATAGCGCAACAAAAATAGTAGAAGAATCTACTGTTGCTAAAATGGACGAAGCTGTAAAAAAGGCTCTTGAAGAATTAGAGGCTAAAACTATCGAAGAGGGTGTTGAAATTGAAGTTGGAGATTCTGACGTTTCTGTTAGTGTTGAGGATGGAGTTGCTTCTATTAAAATTGATGCTGAAGAAGAAGACTTAGTTATTAATTCTACTGAAGAAGAATCTGAAGAAGAATCTGAAGAAGAATCTGAAGAAGAATCTGAAGATGAAGAAGAAAATAAAGAAGAAGAAGAAGAAGAAGAAGAAGAAGAAGAAGAAGATTTATTTGAAATAAACTTAAACGAAGAAGGTGAAGAAGAAGCACCTGCTGAAGAAGAAGCGCCTGCTGAAGAAGAAGTGCCTGCTGAAGAAGAAGCGCCTGCTGAAGAAGAAGCGCCTGCTGAAGAAGAAGCACCTGCTGAAGAAGAAGGTTCTGAGGAAGCTGCTACAGTAGAAGTTCCTAGTGCATCAGCTATTGAAGAATTGTCTGAAAAATTAGATACAATACTTTCTAAATTAGAAGAGCCACAAGAAAATGCAGATGCAGCTAATGCAGATGCAGCTACAGAAGATTCTGAAGAAGCTCCTGCAGCTGAAGGTGAAGTTGAAATTGAAATTACTGATGATGAAGCTCCAGAAGCTCCAGAAGCTCCAGAAGAAGAAGTAGTTTCTGAAGATAGTTTAGAAGAAATAGAAATAGTTGATGAAGAAACAATATCAGATAAAGACATAGCAGCTATGATAGATGATATGATGCCTACCGAAAGAGAGGAGGATGAAGTTTTAGATATTGATACTGAAGACGAATTAGAAGAAGTAATGGGACTTGGACACGGTGTTAAAAGAGCCTTTGGAAATAAAACAAAAGACCAAGGACATCATGCACCAATAGCTCCTTTACATGAAAATATAGCTCAAAATGAGGCTAAAATAGCCGAGCTCACACAGGAAAACGTAAGTTTAAAAGAATCCCTAA
>Ga0206131_10006143_pt1 | contig 12377 bp, 26 predicted proteins | sample Helgoland_Spring_FD_148636 | JGI IMG/M metagenome (GOLD analysis project Ga0206131, IMG submission 148636) | Pelagic subsurface seawater microbial communities from Kabeltonne, Helgoland, North Sea - Helgoland_Spring_Bloom_20160517_1 | ecosystem: Environmental > Aquatic > Marine > Epipelagic ... | reverse complement strand
GTGCTGCTATTAGTGCTGGCGATTTAGTCAGCATAAAAACAAATGGCACAATCAAAAAAACTGAAGGAGAAACCAGCGGGATTGTTACAATATCTGGGTCTACGCCTGAACCAGAGGGTCTAACCCGCATGAGCAGCGCGTTTGATGGCACGGATAAAATTGTAATAGTTTACCACGAGCACGCTAATAACATTGTGGCTTACGTTGGAACAATTACAAACGGCACTAACTTGAGTTGGGGCAGCAAAGTTACGGTAGCAAGTGGAAACAAGGAAATACCAGATGTTTGTTACGACGCAAATGCTGGTAAATTTTTGGTAGTCTGGAGAAACACTGCAAGTTCAAATCAAGGTGAGGCGGCGGTAGGCACAGTAAGTGGCACTAGCATATCGTTCGGATCAACGGTTGTATATGATTCTGGCGGTGTGCGTAATGTGAATGTTCGTTATGATGACAACGCACAGAAAAGTATGATTTTATACAGGAACGCAACTACTAGTGTAAAAGCTGTTGTGGCTACGATCAGCGGAACTTCAGTAAGTTTTGGAACGGCTTTAACCCTGCAAAACAACGATTCCGTTGCTGGCGCGGGTTTAAGTTTAGTTTATGACAACAACGCAAATAAGTTTGTTGCTCTTTATGGTATGTCTACCCAGTTGAGGGCGCTTACACTTACAATCTCTGGGACGAGTATAACTTATGGTTCTAACCATAATATAGACACGCAATATCCTTATTACTCGCAAGCCCATTTTAATAAAACCGAAAACAAAGTGGTAGCTGTTTGGTATAGGGACTCTTCTCCTTCGGGTTGGGTTGCAGTGGCGGGTTCAATATCTGGCACGAGTTTTTCTACTGGAACTATTTGGACAGGTGGCAACATACACACACCAAGTCAGGGTTACGATGAAACCGCACAAAAAAGTTATACTTTTGTGGACGGTACAGGCGTATACCGCGAATTTGCGTTTAGCGGCAATAATGTTTCTGTGTTGGCCTCGCCGACTAGAGATTATGCACCAGAAAGTACAGGTTCAACAATTTATAGTTTGGGATTTGATAGCTACGCAGGTCTAAAGGTAAACTTTTTTCTATGGGAATATGCAACTTTAGTCAGCACTAAACTTGAGAGTGCAGAAGTGTTGCCTTGGGTTGGTATCGCGGCAGAAAATATTAGTAACGGGGCCACAGGAAAAGTCACTGTTGCGGGTGGAATTAACACTTCTGTCAGTGGCCTAACAGCGGGTTTGACCTACGGGCTTCCTGCTAACTCCGCAGCAATTACGGCTATACCTACAGGCGGTGACGATGAAAACCGAATATTTGGCACGGCGTTATCTGCCACATCCATATACATTGATAAAGGAAACCTGCGATGACTAGAGCAAGAGACGCAGCAACTAACAGTCACGTTACAACTTACGTTCATCCTACGGGTGCTGGTAATCAACACGTTCCAGCGGCGGGTGCAGCGGGGCAGCTATTGCAATATGCATCAGCGGGTACAGCGGCGTGGGCTACTATCAGCACAAGTGCAGACGATGTAGTATTTCCAAATTTTGCTTCGCCAAACAACACGTACGCAACTAGCGGAACATGGTCGAAAGGTTCGTTAGCAGACGATGATTACGTCTGGATGTATATTGTTGGTGGAGGTGGCGGGGGAGGCAGAAATAATTGGGGCTATCCTCCTACTGCTTATTCCTATGGTGGGGAGGGAGGTCACGCTAGATTACTGTACGGAAAGGCAAAAGTTTTTAATGGTGCGACTTATGTAATCGGTGCGGGTGGTGCGGGGTCTAATAATGGTAGCAGCCCAAGTGCCACAGCCAGTTCAAGTTCTTCAATTACGTTATCTTCTACTTATGGTAGTGCAGTTTATACAACAACAGATGACTCATCTTTATTGTTTGTTTACATAGAGGCACCGCTGATTTTGCAATCAGGTTCTAATGTAACGGCTGTAAACACCCCTTCAAACACCTTTGCTGTTCCTGCCGCTATTCCGACTTGGTCGGGTGCTTATACTGGCGCACAGGCCGCTTACAATTGGTCAGGTGGAGTTGGTGGAAATACTACAGCAGGAGGCAATGCAGTTTTTGGGGGCGGCGGCGGTGGAGGCCATCATATGGCTGTTTCTCCAAACCAAAAATCAGCGGGGGATTCTCTTTACGCTGGTGCAGGAGGGGCTTCGTCATCAACATCGCCAGTGGCGGGTACTGTCCCTGGTGGTGGTGGTGGTTCTGGACTGGCTACTGATATGGCGGGAGCTAACGGAGCAGCTGGTAATTTAAGGGTATATCATGTCTAAAATATTTTACAACAAAACGACAGGCGATGGCGCAGTATTTGAGGATGCTGAAGATATGTCAAACTGGCCTGACTTCCAAGCAGACGCAGTGGCAGCATCAGCAACGCAAGTTCGCGCAGAACGTGACGAACTCTTAGCGGCGTCCGACCACATGGCATTGGCTGACCGCATCACTGACGAGTGGCGCACGTACCGACAGGCACTGCGTGACTTGCCAGCGGCAGAGGGTTTTCCTGATGTAACCTTTCCGGTGGCCCCAAGCTAATGGATATTAACGAGCGTGTTTCCGCGCTGGAAAAGGATGTGGTTGCTTTGCAGACAGAGGTAAGAATCCAATTCAAGGAAGTCTTTACTAGAATTAAGCGACTTGAGGCTGTGCTTATAGCTACATCTGGCGCAACAATCATTATGCTACTTACTATTTTAAGTAGGATGGGGTGAGCATGTGGTACATGTTTTTGTCCTTGTTCTTTATCTCGGCATGGGAGCAGAGCGCGCCCCTGTAAAGTCTGAACTTTATTTTAGGCGAGTAGATATTTGCAACTGGTATGCCCAAGAGTTAGTCCGTCGCTTTGGCTACCCACAATCTAATGACTATGGCACTGCTTACTGTATTCCTCAGAAGGTAAATCCAAATGAGGTAACAGTATATGATTGATCCTGTCACTGCTTTTGCTGCTGCCAATGTAGCATTTAAAAGTATTAAGACTCTTGTTGGTGCTGGTCGTGAGCTAGAGGACGTAAGCAAACAGCTTGGTTCTTGGTACTCTGCTGTTGCTGACATATCTAAAGCTGAGTCTCAGCGTAAGAAACCTACTCTCTTAGAAAAACATTCTCATAGCGGTGACATTGAACAGGAAGCAATGGACATTGTTATCCGCAAAAAGACTCTACTTGAACGGGAAAAAGAGATTAAGTTTATGCTTAATATGCGCTTCGGCCCATCAACCTATGACGATATGTTGCAAATGCGTAGACAAATTCGTAAGGAAAGAGAGGAAACTGTGTATGCTGCGATGGAAGCTAAGAGACAGATAGCTAACAACTCTGCTATAGCTGCTTTGTCTTTAGGTATAATTGGTTTGCTTGGTGGTGGAATTTATTTATTAATGTCTGTCATGTAAAGGAGTTATCAATGACAATAGTTTTTTCCAAGATACTAGAGTACAAACTTCTGCCTCGTTTTATGATGTTTGTAATGACTGTAGTTTATGTACGCTGCATTGAGTGGGCATTATCTATGCCTGACATATCAACGCAACAGGCTTCATTAATTTCTGTAGTTACAGGTGCCATGACAGGAGCATTTGCTGTCTGGTTGTCACACGAAAAATGATAGGCGGTATTGTTACTGCAATCAGTGGTCTTGCTAGTAGTTACATAGACGGTAAGACAGCAGTACAAAAAGCTAACGCTGAGATAGCATTGAAAAAGGCTACCTCTGAAACTGATTGGGAACAGTCAGCTATAGAGGCCAGTAAGGATTCGTGGAAAGACGAGCTATGGACAGTAGTGTTTGTAGCTATTCTTTTAATGAACTTTATTCCTTCTATGCAGGACGTAATGGCACAGGGCTTTGCTAATCTTGAGACCACACCGCTGTGGGTACAGTGGGGTATGTATGCAAGTATAGCTGCTAGCTTTGGCATTAGAACAATGAGAGGATTTAAAAAGTAATGGGTTATGTATTAGGTAAGCGCAGCTTGCAGAAACTAGGCACTGTAGATGGCAGGCTTCAACGCATTGTTTACTATGCTATTAGTGTAACCAAGCAAGACTTCTCTGTAATCTGTGGCATCCGTACTAAGGCTGAACAGCGTAAGTTGGTTGCTTCTGGTGCATCGCAGACTATGAAAAGTAAACACTTGGATGGTTTGGCTGTTGATCTTATGGCTTACAATGGCGGTGGTAGATGGGAACTTAATCTATACGACGAGATAGCTGACGCTATGGCAGAGGGTGCCAGCTATGAAAAGGTGCCGTTAAGGTGGGGTGCAGCTTGGCATATCAATGACATTGGTGGCTGTGATCTTACTGCTGAAGGTGCGATGAATGCTTATATAGATTTACGCAGATCGCAAGGTCGTAGACCTTTCATTGACGCGCCTCATTTTGAGTTGGTAGTTTAATGTTTATTTAATTTTGCGCGAATAGACCTGCTGTAATAACTGTAGCTTAGGAAAAAGACTCACTAGGTAGCTAATCTAGTGAGCCTATGATAAGTCACAAGGCTGGAAGCTGTGCTTTTATCAGACACAGGGTAGGCCCCGCCTTATCTGAGGGTGTTATTAGCAATACCAAACTAAGCGACCGCCCCCTGCGCTAACTTTGTAATCTTATAAACCCAACAATCAGCATTGCCTGATCTTTTTTTAGTTGGGTCTTTAGGTGCAGGAACTCTACGTACTTTTTCAACAAGGTTAGCATTAGCTAAGTGTGTTATTTGCGATGTAACTGAGTGAGCGTTTAGATTCTTAGCTTCAATAAGTTGAAACGCAGTTGCTTCTCCAAGTTGGTTTAAAGATTGTAAGATTATTTTTTGCTGGCATGTAAGCCTGTTTTGTTTAACGTGTTCTTTGCGGCGATCACATGGCAGAACTTCTCGTTTGCCTAGTTTATGTTGCAGTCTTTCAAACTCAAGCATTTGATTCGTCATGGTATCTTACTTTCCTTTCGTTAGATTTGTGGGTTTGAAAGATTACTTTGTAATGCTTTGCTAAACTTCGCACGTTTTCTTCTGGCGTTTGTAGAATTTCTGATGCGCTACGATAGCTGAAGCTAGATTGCGCTAATGTTTGCAGTAATTCTATTTTTTCTCTGCGGTGACGAGCGCGTATCTCTGCCCAAGTTTCCATGTGGTATCCTCTCTGGTTAAAAAAGAAGGGGCCATGCTTGTCAAAGGCACAGCCCCTAGTGGAGAACAGTTATATTCTAAAACGGAATGCCATCATCTTTCAAGGACAAATCTGGAACCGAACCGTTTTTCTGCTGTTGCTCTGACACCTCCATACTCATGTATGAATTGCCGTCTTTGTTTTTGCGCCACGCTGCTAGTCGCATAGGTGTTGGTGCATCTTCTTGCCATGGCCCTGTGTAATCTGGCCGACCCTCATTGCCTTCTTTGTTATTCTCAAAGAGAACGCCACGTTTTTCGTAGACTTCAATGAGTGGCTTCCCTGCTTTAGTAGAAGTTTTAACTAATACTATGTTTGCATCTTGCCCGTTGGTATTTATTTTACCCTGCAATATCATTTGCTGTTGAGGGAAAGGCTTAAACGCTGCGCCTCTGTTAGTGTTGTCATGATCTGCCACGCTTCTGGCTCCTTTGTTAAAGTATTTTTGCGCTGCTTGTAGTCTTTCATTGTGGTTACGCTTTCTTTTTTTAGGCCCACAATAAGCCCCTGCCCTTGCACCGCACTTAGGACAGGGTACTTGTCTAATCATATGCCTGTCTGGATTTACCATCCTTCCTTTTCTGGGGCGGCATATTTATTACCATCCATCTTGCCCAAGAATACATCAGCATTAAAGCCAAGATGCGATAACGCTTTGGTTAAGCCATCAGTAATAGCCATCTTTGGTGCATCTTCTGCCATCCTGCCTTTAGCAGAATCAAAGAACTTACGGCATCCTGTGAAGGGGCCAAAGACATTTGCTGGTGAGCCATGCCATATAGAAACATGGGCAAGAACTGCGCTGTCTCCATTGCTGACATTAACTACTTGAGTTTCGTTGTGCCATCCCCATCCATCTCCGACAGGGCCGAACTGTTCTGTAGCACAACGCACTTGATACATTGGATCAATCGCAGTGAATGATCGTGACCCAAAGCTGACTTTCTTTAGGTACTTAGGGTCTGACGCTTCGACTGCGTTCCATAAATCTAAATTGTTTGACACTGGTGTTCTCCCTTATTGGTGTCATGTGGGGAGCCGTTGCCCCCCACAATTTATTTTGATTCTACAATTCTAAGTGCGCCGTTCTTACTTCTTTTTATAGATATAACGTCACTGTAAACTTCTCGTTCATCTGCTTTTACCATTGCTTTCAGGTCTTTTTTACTACTCTCAAATAGCTTGGCTTCGTCTTTGAATTTAAGATAGTCATACGCTGCGCTAACGAATCCATTTTCTTTGCTGGCATCCCTGCGTACCATTCCATCCACTGCAATTTTATCGTGCGATGGGGCTTGGTTGGGTACAATATGATCCGGCTCTTGTCCGCTAGTAACATGGTGCCAGAACTTTGCGACCACTTTCCACATTGAATTTTGATACTCTTTATCTGCTGATACAAATGCAGACTCCCATTTGCTGTTGCCGAAGATTGCTGACAGGTAACAGCCTGATACATCTGCGTATTTTATGTTGCTTCTCATTAGCCACAGGTAACATTGTATCTGCGGCATATAATATTCTATGATACCTTCCATACTATTAAACGCATTGGTGTGTTTTGCTTCTATTATACAGGGATTTTTGCCTGTTATCATTGCATCTATTGTGCCTCTGATGGGTACTGCTCCATCAGTGTGATACATTTCTTCTTCTAATTCTAACTGATGATTGCCTAGCCGAACATCATGCTCTTTTTCAAACCATTCTAAGTTAAACTGCTCTGTGTATGTGCCTAGTTGTACTGCTATATTATCTGATAAGTCAGGCGACTCGACTTGACCTGTTTTTATTTGCCAAAGCTCATGCCAGTTGCCTTGCATAATCTTGACGCAATCTGAGCCACCTATAAATCCTGTACGTATCATGTGTTGTTCTCCCTTTCTTTGTTGTACTGCATACGTGCAGCAGGTGCAAGATATTTATCTAAATCTTTTTGCTCTACTGAGGTAGTCATAAGCAAAGTCTGCCGCTTGTGACCAGACAGGTAGCTGTCACAGATAGCTTCTCCGCGCTTTACACGGCCTTCTGTGACAATGTACTCCCTGTCTACCCGAGTAGCTGGCCCGTCAATAACAAGTACGTCTGAGGCTCTGTGAGACACGCCCTTGGCGGCAGTCGTAAACTTCTCAATGACAGGCAGCGTGCGAGACTTGGCATTGCGTGTAGTTTCTTTGATGATTGACTCTAAGTAATGGTCAACAAGGCGTTGGTCTGCATCGGCAGGAATGTTAGCATTGATAGCTTCGATAGTATCAACGGCAACAATGAGTGGGTCCACACCATTTGGCGGTGTGAACCTAGTAAGCACAGAAGATTTAAACCACTGCTTGATGTGAGCAATGCGTTGGTTATAGTTCATTGAGGTTCCCCCATGTTTCATCAGCCACATCATCTAACCATCGCTCACCATTAAGCCATGTAGAAGGATGCGGAATGTATTGCTTTTCAGTGCTGCGAGAATTGGCACTAAAAATTTTTACCGCTGAGAGTATTTCATCGGCGGTAACTTTCTTAAGCGCAGAGTCATAGGCTCTACGCGCTGCGTTCTTAGCGATCTTACGTGGATACACATGCCAAAAATCATCAAAGTTAAACTCATTCATAACTATAATTCTATTGGTAGGTTCTATTGGTAGGTTATCATTGATAGGTTCTATGCTCACAGGGAGTGTACTGCTATGCTCTGTGTGAGTATCCCTACGCTCTACGTGAGCATCGGGTGTGCTCACTCTGAGCGTATAGAGCGTGGACATATTCTTGCGTTTCTGCCTGTAGATGAAGCTGTGTTCTTCTAGGTATGACAGCTTACGGGTTACAGTTGCCATGCTCATTTCTGTATCAGCACAGAGTCGGGCATAGCTAGGCCAACATTGATTAGTTTCTTTGTCAGCACGATCAGCAAGGGCGATAAGGAGTAGCTTGGCAAGCGGATCGCCAACCTTGCTACTCATGGCAAGAGCCATATGTTTAAACGCCATTAGATATAAGGGAAATCTACTGGTGTTAGTTCGGGCATAGTACAAGGTTCCTTTTCTGTGCTAATAAGTTTACGCAAACGAAAGAACCCTTTATGCTCTGGGTACTGTGCCATAAACCATCGGGCAAAGTACGGCCTGTAATTATTGTTTAGTTTAAATTCTGTTGGGGCTTCACTAAAGAATGTCATTTCCCAACGCATACGCTCACATATTGCGTAAGCACTGTAGGTTTCAAAACCTTTATTAATAGCTTCGAAAGTAAAGCTAACAAATAAAGCCCATGCTTTTGGGTGCTTGGTTATGAAGTCTATTGCCTGTTCTTCAATCTGATCTTGTCGTGTGTAGTTCATGTGCGTTCTCCATGAGTTTGATGAATGTTTCTCCGCTTAGTATGACAACTACTTGCGGATCGCCCTTCTTTCTTTTGTAGAAAGCTATGTCTCTTTGATCTAAGACACTGAAAGGACTAGGAAAATTACTTAGGTCACGATACTTTACCTCCCCTACCAGTTCGTGTCCCATGAGGTTGAGTTTAATGTCGCCTCTATACTTGCCTCCCAATGCTCCTGAGAGGGGCTGGCGTTCACAGTTGATGCCGATTTTTTCAAGCCACTTGATGAACCACTTTTCATGGTAGGTTCCTTTTGACTTATTTTTGTTTGCCATATGTCTCGCTCGTAACAGTTAAGGCAGATGTACCAGTGTTTATTATTTCTTGTAGGATGGTTGCGAAGTATAGCTACAAACCATTTGGTTATGTCCTCACAATTATCACACTTAGCTTTCCCGCTTTTTAATTTCGATTTCATATCCTAAAGCATCCAGCCAACACATTAACATAAACCCTGATGGAATACGCTTATGCGTTTCCCATTTGTGAATCAATGATACTGTGCAACCAATACTGTGTGCTAACTTTTCTTGACTAATGCCACGTTCATTTCGCACATGGGCCAAGGATTCTATTAGCTCGTTGTAATGCTGCGGTATCGTGATGGATTCTTTGAAGTGTGTAAAAGTTTTCAATAGCCTGATTCACTTTTATTGCGGTGTCATATCTTAAGTCTGTCTTGCCATTAACTGCTCGGTAGTAAGTTGAAGTTGGTACGTTTGCTAGTTTGAATGATTCAAGCAGAGACACATCATGCGCCTCTGCTTTTGCTTTTAGTGTGTCAAGATAATTTTTCATACTATGTAACTGCATTGTTGCAGTCAGTATGTCAACCTATATGTGGTCTGCTGATATTGTTAACTCATTATTAATTATATCACGAATCATAGTATCAACTTCGCTTTCTTGTGCGCTAGTTAATTGAGTGTCTTGATCAGTTACATTGTCTGCTTTGTAATCAACCAATTGCTTTTGCACTTCGGCTGAAACCATTACTTCTAAGTGCTTGTTTACAAGCAATAAAATGTCACTATTCATTGTAGTTCTCCTGTTTGGGAACGCCGCCTGTACCAGCACAGTTGCGACATTCAAGTAAAGTCGTGTCAATGTAACCATTGGCTACACTGAACGACATTGGTACTGGGTTGGATACTATTAAATATCCATCACCCAAGCATTGGTTGCAAGTTTCTAACTCGTCAGTAAGGTATGGAGTCATCGACTGTTGGCGGGACATATTGGTTCTCCCAGTTTTTGATTGCACGTTTAAGGAACTTCTCTTTGTCAAAGTCCTTGTTTACCTCTGCCATCTTGTCGGCCAACTCAACTATGTGAGTCGGCCAAGGTAGCATAGGCGCGATAACATCTGCAATAAACGGAATGTTTTGCAGATTAAGTATCGGGGCCACTGTAGTCATCGTCATCCTCCGTATAATTTTCTACTACTTTTGTACTTACAGTTGGAATTAAGTCTGCTTGTGAAACTCCATACAAACCTATTTTATGTATGCGCTCTTGACCTTCTGAGTCCGTTACTTTTATTAGGAGATTGCGGCTACTAAAATTGTTAAACAATTTAGTAACCTCTAGTTTAATCTCAGTTATGTTATGTATATTTAGGTTATACATTAGGCGATTTCCTTCCAGTATTTAGAGTTAAACGCTTTGATAAGCTGTGCTTCTCGTTGACGTTTAGCGTTTTCGGGTGAGCGTAAGCCCTCAGTATGAGTGGCCCAGCTAGTGAGACAATTATACAAAGCCCATTGGGTATTACCTAAGTGGCTGCGCTCATTGTCAAAGCCACCGATAAGATTCTGTAATTGCTTATCGTTGAACTTTTCGTGTGATGCTTTGTGATTTACTTTGCATACTGTTTTCTTAAACAAGTTTTCTGCTTGTTCTGTAGTAACAGGTGTCTCGCGGTACATCTGCCAAACACCCTTATTGTTTTGGAACATTTCTATACCGTCTGTAATTTTCTGTGCTGATGATTGAATATCTACATTTGTTGTGTGTTTCGCCCAAGTTTTGGCGATTGTATCTGGTGTTGTGCAACCGTTTTTGCACCATAGACGGAAGGCTTCTGTCATTTGTTGAAATGCCCATGAACCGTCATATGAATTGTAACCCTGTACCCTAGCCTTAATGTAGTCGCCTACTTCTGGATCAGGGATAGCAATGTCATTGAATAGTATTTCCATACGCATTTTGGCGCCATTATCTATAACATGAGTTTGAACGCTGTAGTCTTGGCTAATATTAGCGTCTTTGATGCTATCCATAAGCGCATTGTAAGCAGTGTCATGGGTAATAAGCTGATACTTGCTTTTGTGTACGCCAAGAGATTCGTTGGTATCTGTGCGAATAAGATTGCGTAGCTTGGGTAGTTCCTGCCCCCTTTCATCAAAGACAGGTTCAAAGGCTACAGGAAAGGCCCACGCATCGGTGGCGGTAGTGGTGGTAGGTAAAGAATCAAGCATTGGTATCCTCCGTTGGCTTGAGTGAATTGTTGAAGCGATTTACCGCGTTTGGTATTTCTTCGGCAATTATATTTGCTAAGTCGTAAGCAATACTTTCTATTACATAATGTTGATAACCTTTATCTTTGAGAAAGTCCGTTGAATCGAAGAATTTGTTTAGTTGTTGCAGTTGCGAAACTGTAAACGTAACTGTGACAGGCAAGTTGTCTGCATCTGTAAACAGATATTTCATAGTAATTTACTCCTGAGTTGTGAGGAAAGTTGTAGGATTTATTAGGATGTTTGGTTCGGGCTGAAATAGCCCTCACCGTAGTAACATGCTACCCTGCGGCTTGGTGGGAGGGTTGTGTGGTTTCTAGGGTGATGCGGTAGTAGGCTGTTGAGTTATGGCACTTTATCCTGTGTGTTTTCACCGATCTCTGATCGGAGTAATTGAAAACGCATTGACCGCTTACGATAAGAGGTGCGCGGGACAGTTGTTAGCTGCCCCGCCGACTTGATTACTTGATGACCCATACGCGATAGATCATTTTACCTTGACGCTCTGACTGTATTTGGTCGATTCTTGATACAGGTTTCCAGCCTTTTGAGCGGATATATGAGGATGCTGCTGACCGTTCTTTAGAATCGAACGCTCTGAATGATTCGCCTGATGACAGTTCCCTGATGAATTCCCACTTAGATTTTCTGTGTCTTGCGGTTGGAACTGGGAGGTCTGCGCGAATGTTGCGGTTGATCATTACTTGGTTGAGTTCGTGTGTTATACGGTTCATTTTGGCATTTCCTTGTTCGATTGATTGTTGAGGTTAGTGTGTCACCCCCACGTTGCCGCAGGGGTGTTCCGTCTTATGATACTTTCTGGTCGGCTTCTCCTTTGACTATGTCGTTAGCCGCTTGCATGTCCTTGTCTGCGGCTTGGTTTAGACGGTCTCTGGCTGCAAATTCCTCGTCCGATAGTGTGGCTGAGGTGTCTATTTCGAAGCCTAATGCTTTGAGTTCTGCGGCTTCTTCGTCTGTTATTGTGGCCTCTGCCCGTTGCTCTGGTAGATTATGCGCTGCCTTTGCTGCTGTAATCTTAGGTTCACCGTATGCGAGAGCGGCGTTACCTGTCATGCCGAACAGTCGTGATCTGGTGGCATGGTCAAGTTGTTGGACGGTGGTACTTAGGGCGTTGAGTGCCTCGTACTGTTCCTTGAGTTCCCTAAAGGGGCGGCGTCCGCTGATTGCGTCTTGCGTTGCTTTATAGGCTTTGTCTGCCCTTTCGATTAAGCCTAACTTGCGGTCACGGTTAGCGTCTTTGGGCTGGTATCCGTTTGCGTG
>Ga0206131_10006131_pt1 | contig 12390 bp, 14 predicted proteins | sample Helgoland_Spring_FD_148636 | JGI IMG/M metagenome (GOLD analysis project Ga0206131, IMG submission 148636) | Pelagic subsurface seawater microbial communities from Kabeltonne, Helgoland, North Sea - Helgoland_Spring_Bloom_20160517_1 | ecosystem: Environmental > Aquatic > Marine > Epipelagic ... | reverse complement strand
AATTTGGCGGGCCTGGTCGTTTAGATAGACCATGGACCTTTCATAGAAAATGGGTATGCGACGGTTGTGGTGTAGACGTAACACAAGAAGTAAGCAGGATACATCCAGGACTAGAAGACAAAGATCCAGTGCTGTTTATGCGTTTGGTTAGAAATCGAATAATCGGTGACCATCAAGTTAGGCAAGCAGATGGCGGTGATGACAGCGAAGAAAATATAAAATCCTACTGTTTAAACTGCAATGCAGATAAGACTATTCTGTCAGAAGATTACCGAAATAAAGGTTGACAGTTCTCAATACTGTGTTATATTAATAATATAGTTAGGCAAACACAGAGGCACACAATGTCAGTTCCATTTGTAGAACAAAAAAACACAACTACCTATGTTAAACACAAGACACCAGAGGAAATCGGTGTTAATGTAGATACACAAGGTATATATGTAATGTGCGAAACACCCTGGGTGGAAGCAATGAGAGCCGCCTATTATGAAACAGGTGTTGCTACATTGCAGTTTGGTGTCGGTGACTCACCTATAGGTACTATGCGTGACAGGATGAAATCTTTAAGTAGTTCAAAAGACTTAGAAGAGCAAAAATTCTTTGTCGATGCTATTGCAAATCCTGGATACCGAGATAATCATTTACATCCAATTATTCGTCAAACATTTGCTTATCAGGTATCAGAACGTAGCGACATCCGTGAAGTTTTTAAGACAGCAATTGACAAAGCAGTAGTAGAACACTACATTAAAACTGGAGATTTTGAGTCTATTCGTGAATGGTTATCAGAAAAAATTCGCCAATGTGCAAGCAAATTAAATAAGGATCACGCTAAAATGTCTGCCGATTTGCGTGAGCTACAAGATTATGTAATGGCTAAGATTATCAAGAATCTACACAAGAACGGCATCAACTCAAACATCATTGCTGAACTTGCTCCTCGTTTGGGGAAAACTCTTATGTTTTTGGCAATGGCAAAACAGATGCGTGAAGACCCTAAGTTGGGACACGAAGCAATGTTTGTTCTTGCTTATGGTGTTGGACTTAGTGTAAAAGCAAGTTACAAAGAAGAAATTGAAAAGTATCAAGACTTTGTAGACTTTGAATTCATTGACAATGCCGGCGATGATGCTCAAGAACGTTATGAGAACGCAATCGCCAATGGCAAGTTTCCAGTTGTGTTTGTGAGTTTGAATGCCAAAGTAGGCAATGATGAAAAGCCAGAACGCCTTGACTGGATTGGAACACGCACTGAAAAAGCGATTGCACTGCTAGAAGAAACTGACTTTGGTGCTCACACTGACAGCCAAATTGAAAAGACACAGAATATGTTTGCTAACATGACTGTTACACAAATCAATTCAAGCGGCACAAACATCGGTCGTATTGCTAAAGCAAGTGGTAATAAATCAGCAGATGCTATTATCCGTGTTCCTTACAGCATGGTAGAACAACAGAACAAAGCAAAAGAATATGGCATTGTAAAACGCAGGTTCTACAACATGGTGTTCAATGCTAAAATGAATGGATTGCTTGAAGGATTTGATGAAGATGTTCTTCCAAATATTAATAAGATTCTAGGAATGGCTAACGTTCAAGAAAAGTTTTTGAAAGCATTGTTTCAAGACTTATATGGATATCAACCTGTATATGGATTGAATCTAAACAAACAGGCTGGTGAAATCATTGACCATACTATGTTGTTCACCACAATTACTAAAACTCAAATGAAAGATTTGAAAGCAGTAATTGAACGTGCTTGTCCCGAACATCATGTTTTGATACTTAATGGTGATGAAACAAGCAACAAGGAAGCACAAGGTCGTACCTTTGAAGAACTGGTTGCACTTGAAAATGGCAAATATCCCGGACGTGATAAGTTAATTGTAATTACAAACATGATGGGGACTCGTAGTTACAGTGTTCCACAGATTCAAGCATGTTTGTTTATGATGGAAGGCGGCGATGTTTATCCTTATATGCAACGTTACAGCCGTTGTTTAACGCCTGGGTTTGGTAAAGAGTATGGTCACATCTTTGACTTTGCATTTGATACAAACAAAACTCGAAACACTGAAATGACCATTGCTATTGAAGCGGCAGCAATTATGGAACAAAAAGGTATTAGTTTTCCAGATGCAGTTCGTGAGGTTATGTTCTCGGTAGGTCTTAAAGATATGATGCAAGGCAAGTGGTTGGATGCAACTGATGTTATTGCACGTTTCGAAGACAATGACAAACTAGTAGAAGTAGCCAATGCACTAAGTCGTGTAGGTGTAGAAGACTTTGATGGTGCTGACTTTCCATTTCTCGCTGAACTTGCAAAACGTTCAATGAGTAAAACAGAAAAGTCAGACTTTGAGAAGAAAATTAAAACTGGCAAAACATACGAAACAAAAAAACGTGAAGGTATAGATACAACACCAGAAGAAGACAAAGAATATCTAAAAGCACTAAACGATATGAAGAAAACTATTGAACGTGCAATTCGTATGTTGAATAGTAGTGCCAGCACCGTGACAGAGTTTGCTAATTATGAAGGCAAGACATATGAGCAATGTTTGGACATTATTGAAAAAGACACAAAACTTGCTACTGAGTTTTTTGAAATGTTTGGTGTAGATGTAAGTTTTGTCAAAAGCATTAAAGATAAACTGCCGCTTCCGACACTTGACCTTATTGTAGAACGTACAATTCATGGTGATAGTGCAAACAACGTAGCCAATAGTTCTCTTGGTATTGTAGCAGATGACCCTGCTCTTTGGAGAGAAATTTTTAGCACACGGGCAATGCGTAGAAAGTTAAATAGTAATAAGTGTAAGCGTATCCTTGTAGTAGCAGGAGGTCTTGGCACAGAAATTGGCGTATTAGTTGAACTATATGGTATTGACATTGTTGGCAAAATTGTGTATAATGACAAGTATACTTCATTCTGTAATCGTATTAAAAATAAATACCCTAATATTACAGTAATGCAAGGTGATTTTTTAGATTTGGAGTTTGATATGAAATTTGATGTAGTTGTTGGTAACCCTCCTTATCAGGATGGAGATAATCCTAGTGCTAAACTATGGAATAGATTTGTTGAAACATCATTTAGACACACTAAAGACAATGGCGTACTATCAATGATACACCCACTTGTTTGGATGCGCCGCCCTAATGGTCAAGCATCAGACAAAATTGTAAAAAATATATATAGCCAATATCAGTTAGATTATGTAGATGCCACTGCTACAAAACATTTTAAGATTGGCGAAGAAGTTTCCGCTGTTGTTTTAGAAAAAACAAACCGTTACAAAGATACTGAATTTAAATTTTTAGATAGAAATGAATCTTTAGAATACAATGGACAAAAACTTTGCCTAACCATAAACGAAGTTATTGCTTTAAAAGTCTATAATAAAATTATGAACTATGCTGGCAAAAAGATAGGGTCATATGTTTGGTGCGACTATGGCGGAGATGCTACAATTGAGCAACGAATTGAACGTGGGGATTTTACTATTGGTGTAAATGAAAAAAATACACAGCCAGTTTTTTGGACTGCTGCTAACAATAATTACTACTTTGCTAATCCTGAAAAGTCTAAAAAGGGTATAAAGATTATTATTAACAGAAGCGGTTACTATTATGTGAAAGACAACGTTGACAAGTATATAAAATTAGATGCTAACAATCAATATGCTGTGGGTGTTGCTGGATATGCATTGTCTTTTGATACTGAAGAACTTGCAAAAAACTGTCTCTCGTATTTAACTAGTAAGTTATATGCTTGGTTTGTAGAATATGAAAAGTCGGGCGGGTATAATACAGGGGTTCCTAAGTTAGGTTATTTAGATATTAACAAAAAATGGACAGATCAAGACGTGTATGATTATTATAACCTAACACAAGAAGAAATTGATTACATTGAAGCAAATGTTAAGTAAGATATACAAACATCTCTTTGACCGTGAGTATATGAGCGGTGTAGAGCGTGAAAAGACTCGTGTTAAAGCAACAGGAGAAGTGTTCACGCCTACGCCACTTGTAGAAGAAATACTAGATAAAATGGATCAAGAACTATTCAAAGATCCTACTAAAACATTTCTGGATCCTAGCGGCGGCGATGCTCAATTTTTAGCAAGTGTACTTTATCGTAAATTACAAAATGGTATAGATTTTAAAACAGCATTGTCTACACTATATTCGGTAGATTTGATGCCAGACAACGTAGACTTGATGAGGGAACGTTTATTGTGTGGTTTTGAGGAGTATAGACACATTCTGGAACAAAACATCGTTTGTGCTGATGGTTTACGCTATCATTACAGATTCGACGGATCTCTGCCATATGATCCTACACCCGAAGAACAACAACAAGAACTATTCGAATCTTTATTCGAAGTTCAAGAATAAAGGAAATCAATTGACACAAAAGAAACCAGAATCAAAAAAACTTAAAGACATGCTGGCTGCACTTGAAAGCAAAGAGTTTCAGTTAGCCGGCGGCATGAGCTACCACGAAGATATAGATTTATCAGAGCCGTGGACACACAAAGAAACATTGGTTGCTCAACGTGCTTATAAACAAGGCCACGAAGAAGCATGGGCAAAAGCAGATATTATTATTCAATATCTAATAAAAAATGCAAACAAGTAGGTTGACACATTCTCAAAAGGTGCTATAGTAATATAGTAAACAAAGGAGACGAGTATGCCCGAAAGTACACAAAACACAAAAGGTATTGACCTTCCAGTTGGCTTTGAAACAGTACCCGAAGAGGATTTTCAAGCTCGCGAGGCACTAACTACTGCCCGCGTTAAGATGCTGTTAAAGACCAGTTGGTTTGGTACAATGGCAACTCGTCTCCCACTTGTTAACTCAGATGCGTGGTTAAACACTGCCGCTACTGATGGCAAGTATTTTTACTACAATAGTAAGTTTATTAACATGCTAAAGCCAGGAGAACTTATCTTCTTGTTTGGGCATGAAGTGTTGCATAATGTATATGATCATCTAGGTCGTAGCAAGCAAAACAAACACAATCCTATGCTATCTAATATTGCCGCAGACTATTGCGTAAACAGAGATCTAAAAGACAATCGTATTGGTACTTTTATTACAACTGTGCCTGCGCTGTATGATCGCAAGTATGATGGCATGAGCATGGAAGAAGTTTATGACAGCCTTTATGAAAACGCTGACAAGATCAATATTGATGATCTCGTAGATCAGTTGCTGGATGAGCATTTGGATGGTGAGGATGACGGACAAGGTGATGGTGGCGAGCCTCAAGAAGATGCGAATGGTAACCTTGTTAGTAAAAGCAAGCCCAAGTACAGCAAAGAGCAAAAGCAACAAATCCGTGATAACATCAAAGAAAGTCTCTTACAAAGTGCCGCTGGTGCAAGTGCTGGCGAGATGCCTGCAGGTGTAAAGCGCATTATCAAGGATCTCACAGAGCCTAAAATGCCTTGGCAAGAACTGCTTAACATGAGTATCCAAAGCACACTTAAAGGTGACTATTCGTTTATGGCTCGTAGCAAAAAAGGCTACTTCAGTGATGTTGCACTACCTGGTCAGACTCCAGAAGAAACCATTGACATTGCACTTGCACTGGACATGAGTGGTAGTATTAGCGACACAATGGGCAAAGAGATGTTGTCAGAAGTGCGTGGTATTATGGAGCAGTTCCAGGACTTTAAGATCAAAGTATGGTGCTTTGATACACAGTGCTACAACTATTGTGAGTTTACACCACAGAACATTGACGAGTTTGATGACTATGCTATTACTGGTGGCGGTGGCACAGACTTTGATGCTAACTGGTCCTTTATGAAAGAAAACGAAATCCGTCCAGAACGCTTTATTATGTTCACAGATGGTTACCCTTGGAATAGCTGGGGCGATCCGGACTACTGTGACACAGTGTTTATTATACACGGCAGTGAGGACATTGTTCCTCCTTTTGGTAACCATGCTTACTATAGTGAGGCTAAATAGTTATATAGTAAGTTAACTCGCAGTAGTCTCAGGATGACTATACAAGGAGAAGCCGCAATGCGTTATTTTGCAGCAATGGCGGCTATTGCATTTTTAGGTGGCAGTGTCGCTAGTAGTGTTTTAGCACAAGAAACAGGACAATGGGTTGGAAAACCTGTTCAATGTGGAACCTTAGATGAAGTTGCCACTATTACTAAAAGCAAAGGACTATCACTAACTTTTGCTGGTAATGGATTTAGTAACAGTGTAAACTTTGATGAGCCTATACAAGTATATGTATTTTTGGGTATTAATCCAGATACAAATGAATGGGCAATCACTGAAATTGACGCACAGGGCGACAGAGGTTGTGTTATTGGATACGGCAATGATTTTACAATTGACGCTGGCACTATGCAAAAACTTGCAGGACCTAAATCATAATAATAAGTAATAGTAGCATATAATTATTGACATAAAATTCTAATTCACATATAATAACTACAATGATATATCAAAGACACATAGGAGATTCGAATGTCTGAAGAAGAAAACATGCCTGCGGAAACTGCAGAATCCGCAGCACCAGCACCAGCACTTGGTGTTAATGACCTTAAACTTATGGCTAACATTATTGAAGTCGTAAGCAATCGTGGTGCTATTAAAGCAAACGAAATGGCTGCAGTTGGTAGCCTTTACAATAATCTAATGAACTTTTTGATTGCTAATGGTGCAATCCAAACTGCTGCTCCAGAAGTTGCAGATGATGCACCTGTAGGCGAAGAAGAAGCAGAAGTAGAAGCAACAGAGGAAGAATCAAATGATTAAGCATGTAGGTAAACAAGGCGACAAAAAAGTTGTTGTAGTTTTCCGTGAAGTGCCAGGTGAAGATCATATGGCATTGGTTGTTTATCCTGATCAATTGCAGCAAAACTTGCATGATGATTTGATGAACGCTATCCAAAGCACAAAAGGTCAGCAAGCAAAAGACCTTGGCGATGCGCTTCATGGTATTACGGGTACTAACGGACGAACTATTCTAAACACTATCCACAGTGAACGCTTTATGAAAAAGATTCGCACACAGGATATTATTATGATTCCACAGCCAAACAACCCAGGTGTTCGTTTGGATGAACTTAATAAAATCATTCGTGACTTGGATACTGGCAGTGAAGCAGCAGGCAAACTTGCTGAACTGGATGCTAACGCTGGACTTGCTGATCCTCAAAAGAAAGCAGCAGGTATTGCAGCATCACAGGCACAAACTGGTAGTGCGGGCGGTGCATTAACTGATGAAGCAATTGCGCAAAATCTTGTGCAACAAGCAGAGCAGATGCGAGCACAAATAGCTAGTCTAGAAGCAGAAGCAACACGCTTGTTGGAAGAAGCACAAAGCCTTAATCCTGCACTAAAGCCAAAAGCAAAGCGTGGACGTAAACCTGCAGCAAAGGCAACAGCATAAAATGAAAGTACAACTAGTAAGTTATAGCAAACCTGCACCAGGGTTTGAAGCAGAAGGTGTCGATGACGTACAGGAACTCATTGCATTTTGTGCAAGAGTAAGTAACCCTAGCGCACAAATCAATACTGAAACAAGCGAAAAACTTATTAGGTACTTGGTTAAACATCAGCATTGGAGTCCATTAGAAATGGTCAGTGCTTGTCTTGAAATTGAAACTACTCGTGATATTGCACACCAAATCGTGCGGCACCGTAGTTTCAGTTTTCAAGAGTTTAGTCAGCGTTATGCTAATCCTGTTGAGGACTTGGCTTTTGCAAGTCGCGAAGCACGACTACAGGATACAAAGAATCGTCAAAACAGCATCGAACTTGATCTGGAAAATGACGAAGAAGATCAAAAGCTAGATCAACAGTGGCGAGCAAAACAGGATGCAGTTATTATGGCTGCAGACAAGGCTTACCGCTGGGCTATTGATAACAACATTGCTAAAGAGCAAGCCCGTGTAGTTCTTCCAGAAGGACTAACAAAGACCCGTTTGTATATGAACGGTACGCTACGCAGTTGGGTTCATTATATTGAATTGCGTAGTGCGCATGGCACACAGAAAGAGCATATGGAAATTGCTAAAGAATGTGCTAAAGTTATCGCAGAAATCTTTCCACTCGCACACTCTCTTTAAGGAGTAACACAATGGGCGCACGCCATCCTCAAGAAACTATCGCACAACTTGGTGCAGACAAAATCTATTTCACTCTAGCAGCCCGGCACTTGATTAGAATGGGTGTTGTTAAAAAACCAGGCGATGCTATTCGCTATATGGAAAAAAACAACAGTGATGTTGATGCTATTATCGAACAACTTATTCAAAGCTACCAACTAAAAATTGCTGTAGAAGAACTAGACACAGTAGATGAATAAACGAGTATTACTTATTGGCGGGGCGGGATTTATAGGATCCCGCTTTAGTCAGTTAAGTAACTATGACTGTGAAGCATTTGATAAAACTACAGGTTGTAATATTAACATTACTACTCCTAGGCTAAAATTACCTCGAGCAAATTATAGCAGTGTAATCTTTTTAGCTGCGGAGCCCAATCTCCGTGCAGTTCAGGAAAACCCAGAACGTGCATATAAAACTATGACACAAGGTCTACACAATAGTATAGAACGTTACAAGGATAGTCACTTTATCTTTATTAGTAGTAGTATGGCATATGGAGAATGGACTAAAGAAACTATGAGGGAAACTGATCCGTGTATGCCTACAAACATATACGGACAACTTAAATTGCTGGGTGAGGGCATTGTAAAACAGTTTCATAACAACTGGACTATTGTACGTCCAAGTGCTGTGTACGGCCCGTTTGACAAGCCTAACAGGGTTGTAAATTTGTTTATTGATAAGATACAGAACAATGAACAGATTGCACTACAAGGTGCAGATAACCTGTTTGATTTTACATATGTTGATGACATTGTGCAAGGATTAGAACGTGTAGTTGATCTAAAGCCACAAAACGAAACATATAATATTACTCGTGGAGAATCTCATACTTTGCAAAGTATGACAGATATGCTATATTCAAAGTTAGGTGCAGAACCTAACTACGTTGCTGAACCAAAGCCTGCTAACTATCCACAGCGCGGCGCACTGGATATTTCTAAAGCAAAACAAGAACTAGGATATAATCCACAGTTTGATCTAAGTAGAGGATTAGATGATACGCTTAACAAATCTTGATCGCATGTACAGTGACTTGTTTGATTTACTTTATCAAGCACAAGATAGTATATTAGCCAGTGGTCAAGTAATGCTGGGCAAGTATATAACTCGGTTAGAAGAAGAACTAGCACTACGCAGCGGTGCACGTTATTGCAGTATTGTTGGTAGTGGTAGTGATGCACTTATGTATGGTCTTCGTGCTACAGGCAAAACCTCAACAACTATCCCGGCACAAACTTTTATAGCAACTAAAAACAGTTGCCGACGTGCAGATATGGATATAGTATTTGCTGACGTTAGGACAAATGGTTGCGTAGATTTTGACAGTGTAACAACAGACAGTGTAGTATGGGTTGGCTTGTTTGGCAATGACTGTGCGCTGCCTAAAGATATCGCAGTGTACGAAGATGGTGCTCAACACTTTGGACTGCCGCTAAAAGGCGAGTTTGCCAGTTATAGTTTTGATCCTACAAAAAGTTTGCCTAACTTTGGTAATGGCGGTGCTGTTGTAAGCAACAATGAAGAACTAATAGATAACGTAAAACAATTACGCAGACATGGACAAGTAGACATACACACAGGCGGGCATAGTATAATGAGTGAACGAGACTGCGCCGAACTACTAGTTAAGTTAAAATACTTCGATAGTTGGACTAAACGAAGACAAGAACTTGCTGGGTACTACATAGAAGAACTTGAAGATTATGTTGATTGCATTACAGATCCACGTGGTATGGTTAGTAAGTTTGTTGTTGCAACAGATAGAAAAAGTTGTTTAAAAACACATCTAACACTAAAAGACATACAGTGCAAAGATGTATACGCTGCGCCACTTGCAAACTTGCCACAAGCAACGGCTAACTGCGAACGTTTTTTAAGTGTACCGTGCGATAGTTATACTACTGATAAAGAAGCATCAACTGTTGTAGAGCATATCAAAATGTTCTTTGAGCCAAGTCCACTCAAAACTTAATTGTAAGTCTCCTCCCATACCAACAAATTCTAGTGCATCTTCTGCACCACGTTTGCTCCATACTCCCATTTCACCATTACCAACAGTGTACCATTGTTTAAGTCTAAACTGACTTTCAACGTCTTTTTGCTGATCTAATTTTATACATTCACGAAATGCAGTGCGCCAAGTTTCATATGGTGTCGTTGCATAGTCTGCAGTTGATCCTACAACAGGTACACTAGTATGTGGCATACTGAGTGTAAAGTCTAATCCCCACTCATCGCAATCCAATACCAACTGTTTATTATAAGCAATAATACCCATGTGTCCATAGGTTAGTTCTGTAACAGGGTTGTATGAATCAAAGATATAGTGTTTGTCATTTTGCATATAATCAGGCTGCCAATCAAAATCAAAATCATCATGCACCCAACACTTTGCAAACACATTGATAAACCAATCTGTTTCCGACACTTGTGCGCAGGCTTTGTATGCTTGAGCTCTGCCATTTACACCATCAATTCTTTTAGCTCGCGGGCACAGTTTTAGTAGTCGATCCCAGTTTAAATCGGCGTTTTTTTCGCCATTGGAAACATACACTACATCTAGTGCCTTATCCTCTATTTTATAGTCATTATGACGCAATATGTATGGGTAGTCATAGTACTGTGTCCGAAAATGCTGTTTACAGTCGCGCGGCACTAGTAGTACGCTACCACTTGCAGTAAAGGCGTGTAAATCACGTTTTTCCCATAAATTAGGATCATAGTGTACGTCACACTCGGTGCGCTTTACCCAATCATACATGTTGCCCAGCGTAGTGCGTGGCACGCCGTTACTGTGCCAGTTAATGTGTTCATACCAACCTAATACCTTAAGGCCCTCTGCTTGACGCTTAAACGCTGCTACAGGCACAAGGAAAGTATCACCGTACTGACAATCACCACTTGCCCAACAGTGTATTTGCGTTGCTTCCCAGGGTACAGGTTGCCAAGTAAAATCAAAGTTTGTGTAATCACATAGATCACTAACAATCCATACATATTCTGTACTAGACTTTTCAACTATGCGTTTAATAGTTGCCAGATGTGTATTGTTATATCGTGTATATTGTGTATGTGCAGGTAGTTGTGTGCCGCCGCCCATCTGCATGCAGTAAATATCAAACATTAATCCCATCCTAACGCAAATTTTGTTTCTTCAGGAATCATATCAGGTCCAAAAGGCGGATCCCAAACTAGTTCTCGTTCCACAGTTGCAACACCGTCAACACCTTTTACTGCATCAGTAATGTCCTGACAGATTTGATCTGCAAATGGACACATCATACTTGTTAGTGTGTGTTGCACATGTACATGATCGCTTTTTACGTCAAGATTGTATATTAATCCTAGATCATAAACATTGATGCTTATCTCTGGATCATACACTTCGCGCAATGCTGCAATTACATCTTCTTCATTTACCATATGGGACTAGGTTCCTTTGTAATTCTATAACTTTGATATATGCTCATGCGCCGATTGATAACCGGACTACGCATGCCATGTTCGTGCTGTGTAGGATTAAACATTAAGTATCCGCCGTTTTTAACATAAGGAACACTGCGCCAAGTGCCATCAATATAGCAATGAGTGCCCATGCTTGCATCACCTTTGCAGAGATATATCTGCACATTAGCACTTAGATTAGGACTTAAATCTTTGTGTACTTCGTTAATATAACCCTCGTAGTCATACCACAACTGTGTTGCATTTGCATAGCACGGTGTAGCAAAATATTCTTGGATCTTTTCTTCTATTAGAGGTAGTTGCAATCCTTTAGCATAATGACCTTCATCTCTTGTAGTTGCGCCTTGACCTAAACGCTGCCAGCAATCTCTGTTTTTGAAATGCTTTCTTATTTTCTTTATTGTTGCTTTGTCAAATGCATCTTCAATGCGATAAAAATCATCATGTAATTTGATTAACTGCATACCCGAACACCATAACGCTGTTGAAATCTATCTGCATCTGCACGATTGTTTACCATTGGTTCGCCTTTGATGTTTAAACTTGTGTTTAATAGCAGCGGACAGCCTGTTAGAAAATACCATTTCTCAAGCAACGCTCGCACGCCTGGGTGATCATTCTTGCCTACTGTTTGCACTCGAGCAGTTCCATCAGCATGACAAATAGCAGGATACAGTTCAGGTTGCTTTACATAGTATACGCCCTGCATATATGGATTAGTGCCGCCATGCATATTAAAAACATCTTCGGCATGTTCTTCTAGTA
>Ga0206131_10006129_pt1 | contig 12392 bp, 27 predicted proteins | sample Helgoland_Spring_FD_148636 | JGI IMG/M metagenome (GOLD analysis project Ga0206131, IMG submission 148636) | Pelagic subsurface seawater microbial communities from Kabeltonne, Helgoland, North Sea - Helgoland_Spring_Bloom_20160517_1 | ecosystem: Environmental > Aquatic > Marine > Epipelagic ... | reverse complement strand
CATTCCCGTGCTTGTTCTCAGTCTCTAAGTCGTTTGCTGAATACCACTTTTGGGCATAGTGTATTGCTCTTTTCTCTATTTGTTTTGATTCTTCTAATTTCATTTTAATCCTCCCAATTTACTTGATCGATAGTTAAGCCTCTTTCTGTATGAGAATTATATAGCTCTAGTAAGTCTTGGTCTGAGCCATGTTCTATGATTCCCATAAGATAGTCGATAATTTCTTGTTGTGTAATATTCATGATATGTATGCTGTTACTTGGTTGTGTGATAATAAAACTTCATCCGCATAGTATACAAACTTTTCAGTGTTCTTGTCAACAAAAGTCTCATACTTGTATGGATTATATGTTACCTGGGTAGCGGATCTGTCGGTGTTGACATTTTCTGCATCCTGAAGATAGCCCTTAACAAACGCATGAACATTCTTCTTCTTTTCACGAAGAACTTTTTCTCTGCCCTTGACATCAACATGAAAATAGCAATCCCACAAACCAATAGAATGATTCTTTGGGATGTGAGCCTTAACTAATCCGTGTTGCTTGACTGACCAGCAGTCCTTGTGAAGATTCTTGTATACATAAACAGGTCGGTTTGACTTGATGATGTATCGTGGGTCTTGTTGGTTCCTCTTAATCATATATACATACTAAGACACTTCCTTAATTAACACAAGAAAAAAGTTAAATAATTTTAATTTTTTAAGTTGTTGATGATTAACGACTTAAGTGTAGCGGCTGCCGATCCCGCAAGTGTTTGTTAATCAGTGACTTACGGCGGTAAGAGGATTGTGCAATAATTGAATTGTGCAACAAAAAAACCCCACCCATTACGGGTGAGGCTTAGATAATTACATTTTAAATTTATATTATTTATTTCATGTTATATTTATTTTATATTTATTCTCCTTCTATAAACATCTTTATACCTAATGTAATAGCTAATATTAATATTAGTATTGGATCCATATATTATTTATACTTGTTTATTCTTACTCTGCAATTGCAAAAACCTCCTTAAGCTTATTCGTGGTATCACTACAGAGGAATACGCTTCGAACGTAGTCGATGTCATTGTCCTCCACATATTTTATACGCTTAGCACATTCCCAAGCTGCAACACGCTCTCGAGGGAGTCCGCCCCACTGTATTACCACTTTAGTGTGCGGGAAGTGCTCTACGAGCTCTTTAATTTGATTTGAGTCTATGTACCCAAATTGCGATAGTATGTCTTTTATTGTTTTCATGATGTTATCATAAGTTGTTTTTTTAGAGAAGTCAATAAAAAAACCCCCTTACAAGGATAAGCGATAAATCGCAGTCTTGCAAGAGGGTTAGGGATGGGGAGAAAATGGTGTGGGGAGGGATTACTGTATACCCTCGACTTTTCGGGATGAACATCAGTTCATGGTGTACCTACTTCGCACCACAAATTAGACATGGTATTTGTCATCGGCTCATTCGATTGAACTCTACCGCCCCACCACAGGGAATTTGCGTACTTTAGCCCGCTCATCACAGGCTTACTCAGTCACCCACAGGAAGGATTATAAGCCCTTCCAAATTGGAATGACCCCCACGAGTTCCACGATCAACAACAATCTACTCCACTCGCAGGGGTCAAAAATTAACTATTAAAGAACAAAAATTTTGGATTATTTTATTTATTTGAGTTTGATCCTTCTCAATTTTGATTATGTATATATAATACTATTTTATTTGTTATTTGTCAACTTTATTTTTCAATTATCTAAAAAAGTTTTATATCTATATCTTACTTGATTACCTTTATATTCCCACACAAGATTAAACTTATCGGCAATTTCTTTTATTACATCAATAAATTTTTTACTATTAGTTGTCCACCTCACTACCTTTGGTGAAGTTGAAGGTTTCTTATTAACAGGAGCAACGAGGACTAATCCTGTCCCACCATTATTTCCGTCCCATTGTTTTGATAAAATGGTCATTTGCTTGCAAGCCCAATTCACATCGGTTGCTTGGAAGAAGACTTGATATTTCATGTCTAAATTTATTGCTTTTAATTCCGCTATTTGCTTGAACGGATTAGCTAATAAAGAAATAGAAGAAAATAATAGTATAATTAAAAATTTCATTATTTATTTAGCGTCACAGAGGAAGCAAGGTCCGTGCCCAGGCTTCGGGCAACTATGTGAGTATTCATCCACCTCAACTAAGCAATGCTTACAACTACTGATGAATAAAAATAAGCTAATTAATATGTATTTAATCATGTTAGAATATAATTTTAAGGGTTAATGAAAATATATCCCAATAACTTAAAGAATTAAAAAGAACAATTAAAGAAGTAGGAAATATAATACAAGATATAATTAAAAATTTCATAATAATTATTTATTTAATTGGCGAAGTTCTTTTAATAAGTCTTTTATTTTATTATAACTATCTTTGGGCGGAAACATATCATTTGTTTGTGGATATAGTATTGATCCGTATAAATCTTCTAGGAACTCTTCCGCTTTAACTAATTTAATTAAAGAAATTTCTTTTGGAGTTAATTGGTCGTATAACTCTTCGTTGGTTGCAAACATACTAACTTTGTCGTTGATTGTTTTGATTGTTGCGTCCATTATGCTACCCCTTTCTTTAATCTTAGTAGTCTTTGAGCTTTAATCTCCATCAACCTACGATCTGCTTCTCGTTGTTGGGCTACAATGCCCTCAGTAGCTTCGCTATACCCCTTAAACCTGTGGCTAAAGGCAAAAGGGTTGTTACCCCTTACTTTGTTCATTACTTCTGTTGCTCGTGCGTCTCTCGCTATACTCATAATTATTTTTCTCCTTGTTTTAGTGTTATGATTGTAGACTAGCAGTTAACATTCTTGATGTCAAACCTTTTTTAATAAAATAGTTCTTTGGGTATTAATTTTCATAATTTCTATGTCGAATTGTTTTTGCGCTCTAGCGATTCGCGATGCTTTTCTTATTGCTAATGCCTCGCCTCGAAATTCGTCAACGAGTTTGCCGAAATTTAAAACTTGAAAAAATTCTTTAAAATTACAATTTTGTTTTATTTGTATCATATTTAATTTAATTCTATATTATTTGGCTGATTATTATTTAGATTATTATTTATTTCCATATCAGCACATATCTTATCTTGTATTAAATCATTAATGTAAAATTCATTGTTAAAAATATTTTTTATATTTAATCCGTTATTTGTTATTTGATTTAATTCGCTTTTTACTTCATTTATTAAACCCTCTATAATCTCAAAGGCTTCTTCTTTATTTGTCTTCTCTCCTGTTTCTATATTATTAAGGACTTGATCATCGTCCAAATCGTGATCCATGCGTTGCATTTCACTACGGATAAAAAGTATTTGATCTAATTTTTCGTTTACTTGCTTTGCTATATTCATGTATGTATTTATCCCTTTTGTTGTTTCAATATAATCTAAATAATTTTTTACACAATGTCAAGTATTATTTTATGTGTGTTTTATTTTACTAAAATTTTTGTTCAATTATTTGGGTGTATATATCAGTATGAATATGGAGATATATGATTATATTGTAAAAGACTTATTAAGCTCTAGTGCTTTTTATTGGGTGAACGGAACTCCCGAAAAAAGATTAATGAGAATAAAGGAATATGCTTGGCACAAATACCACAACATGGATGATGCTGATTTTGAAAGATTATATAAAAAAATAGAAATTAACAAAAAAAAAGATAATTATAAATAATATGAATTTTCTAGAATTATGGGATGCGTTTTTATTAACGATTTTATTTGTTTCAATTATAATTATATTTTGTAATAAATGATTATTTAAATTAATCTTCTTTTGGTTTAAATATTGGAAAGAGGCATATCAAATTACTTTCTATTTTTTTTTCTTCAGTTATTTCGCCCATTATAGCTACCGCCCTAGCTCCACTCTCAACATCAATCCAATACATTTCTTTAATCATTTGGCTTGACATTATATGACCGAAGCTCTCACTCATGTGGTTTTTTACGAAAATCACACTTTGGTCTTCGATGCTCATTTTATTTACAATAATTTATTATTTAATTAATTTATTTATTTAATTGTAAAATTTTTTAGTTTTGTTTATTTTTCTTTATTTTCAAGTGAAAAAAATCCATACTTATTTCGACTATATTTAAAATGTTTTTCTTTTGAATTATTTTGTTTTACTTTTTCTTTTTTATTTAATAAATAATTTTTTATAATTGTTAATGTTTTAATCATCATCTTATTTTTATATAATTAATTCGCGTACTCTTCATATATTATATTTATTACATTTTAAATTTCAATATATTTATTATTTCTTGTGTTATTTATTATATTATATCTTATATTCTCTCTCTCTATATATTGTATCATGTTATATATACTAATGAATATTGATAGTAGAAGCAAGCATAAAGTAAAAACTATTTGAAATTATTGTTTTTCTGTGTGAATTGATAATTACAAGGTTTATTTGAAAAAGAAAGATTGATCACGCTTTTATGTGATTACGGATCGGGTGATGAATTTTGACCAAGGAAAAGAGAGCCTCGTCACAATACCACTATTAAGAGAAAATAATTATTTATTTATTAGAAGAATTTTTGTCTTGAATATACTTTACCATATCTTGATACTCTTCTTCTGAAATGTCATCATCTCCTATTAATTCATTTAATTCGTCAATGTTTGTAATATCTTTTAATGTTTTGATTTTAGTTTTACTCATATATATATATATTATATAATATAAGTAATGAAATTCAAAAAATCTTTAAATCGAAACAATTTGTTGACCAAGAGGTAATTCAGTTTCAGTATGCAAAAGAGTATAACCTAAACTTTTTACAATGCGTTTTACCCCTTCGTAACCGACATGATTAGACTTGCAAATCCTTAAATCAGCAATTTGCTTAATTGTAGGACTAACGAAACTTTCGCCCGAATTTTTTATAATAGATTTGCTTTCAAGGTATTTTCTAACACTTTCCGCGACAGGATTAACCTCCTCTAATGTTTCTTCGCCAACTTTTTCCCAATTATCAACATTAGTTCTGACTTTTTGTTGTACACCATATTTTGCATATAAGTGAGGATTATTAGCTAATAAATCTTTTGGATTAGCTTCGTAATGAGACTCGATCCTATCAGTATGATCTTCATCTTCGTAATTATCCTCTTCATCTACATAATCGTAGTCATCTTCATCTTCAACATCGACATAATCATCAGAGTTTGATCCGTAAATAGGCTTATTAGCCTCGTAGACAGGTGTATCTAACTCTTTTCGAGTGTCAGTAATATCAGAGATCACCTTGTACTTGGAAACCCTTAATTTCTGAAAATCGCAATCGGTTGGAACACTTACTGCATCTTGAGGATCAAACTCCACAAGGAGCAAGCGTCCACTTTCTCCTGCCCAACCATTAGCATAGTCATAAGAACCCACATGAAGACCAAAAGAACAATGATTATCCTTGTTGTCATCAACGCATCTTCTAGCAACTTCGATTGTCGATCCAACCTTGTTGAGAATTTGATGTCGATCATTGGTTTCGCCTTGAACCACAATAGTGTCAGCATTGCCTGTTGAACTCCAAAAGTCACCTTGAACACCCTTGTAACCTAAAACCATACCTTCGGGAGTGGTTGCAAGAGACTTGTAACTCAAGAAGGAATACAATTCATTGACTGAATTGGCGCTTGGATTAGCTTGCAAGCGAGTAATGAAATTGGTAAGAGGAGCAGAATCCTTCATTCCTGCACGAAGCATTTCGAGTAATTTATCAACGACAACTCCATGAAGACGATGGTTTTTATAATAAACCACTTCGTCACGAACCTCAATATCGCCCTCAACGAAGTTCTCAACGGCTTTAGCGATATCTAATAAATCCCCAAGATCATCATACCTAGCATCAAGAATTGCTTGCTTGGCAAGTTGGAAATTAGCGTGATCCTTGCGTAAAGTGTAAGGCTTGCCCTCCCAAAAGATTGTGACTGAATTTTCTGTTAATTGATATGGTACTTCTCTCATAATTTTTTTCTCCTATTTTGTTTAATATATATTATAGTAATAGTTTATCGTTGTAATGTCAAGGTTTTTTTTAAAAAAGATAGGGGAAGGGACATTTTTATGCCCCAACCCCATCACACAAGGAAATATAATCTAAGATCATTTTATTAGTAACCTTTGAATCTTCTGATTCAAGAGATACCCAATATTGAGAACAATTTTCCGAAATAACTCTCATCAAAGGATAAGTAGAAATAACTGATTTAAAATTTTTATCGAATTGATCCGCTTTAATTTCATTAAAATTTTGCTTCAACCAATTTTCATCGTAATTACGAATATGATTTATTGCGTTTGCAACGCTTGCGTTTAATTCTTTACTATATGACTCCCAATCATTCTGCGCTAAAACCATAGCGTGATCATTAGGCAACGAACTAAGATCAAGAGTTTTATTGGAAAGTAATTTACCAAGATTATACTCGTATTCGTGAAAATTAAGATTGGAGTTCCTTAACTCTTGCTTTTTATAAGCTAATTTTGATTCTTTAAGGTTTTTCTTCGCTATTTTCTTACAAGTATCAAGATAGAAGTCGAAGAATGAAACCCAAACATCATTATCTAATTTTTTAACATCACCCTTGCGAACACCAAATAAAGTGAAAGTTTTTTGATCTGTATTATCTTCAGCAAGTCTCCTAACTGCTTGGGACATTTTGTAAACTCTATCAAGATCAAAGTCGTTACCTTCAATAGTGTACCTTGTAATTGGAACATAAATAATCTTTCCATTAATAGAACCTTCCACATCGTCCAACTCAAGAGAGTTAATCGGATCACTTACATTTTGCCAATAATCTGCATTTCTGTAAGCGTGACCTTTATCACTTTTCATTTTAAATAATGGAATAGAAGCACGACTCTTACTACCCGAAACTTTATTGCGAATAATTTTTTCTTTTTCTACTTGAGATGTATATCTTTTATGCTTTGCATCAACAAGATCAAGTTGCCAATTATCGTAAACTTCTGATTTGGCACATTCAGAACTCATAAAATTAAGAACGCAAACGCTTTCTAAATTTGGATGATCATTCATCAACGAACGAACTCTAAGATTGTTACCATGAGAAGATGCTAAATCTTGAATTAAAATGAGACAATTTTCTTGGCAATAAATGCGATTTGTTTTTTGAGCTTTTAACTTGAAACCATTGCGAGAATCTTTATCTTCAATTTTTTCATAATTAGTAAGAATAAGATCATCTTGCAATTGATAATCCCTTTGAAAAGTTGAGTCTAGGATTTTTATTCCATTCCACTCAAAAGCATTTTCAAAAATATTTCTAATTTGATACGGAAGAGCATTTACAACTTTAGCATAATTTTTCTTGGCATCCCATAAATCTTCAGAATCAGCAAGTTTTTCTTTAGCTATGACTTGAATATCTTTACTAACTTCAAGAAGAACTCGACAAATTTCTTTTTGTGTTTGTTTGTTGTACTCTAATGCTTCACGACTATGATGCAATCGAACAGAACCAAGAGGCACACGAACATAAAAATTACTTTGATTTAAAAGTTGTTCAATTATTCTGCGAGTTTTTTCGTCAGAAATGTGGTTCTCAACACTAATTGAGTGAGGGTCAAGATTATAGGCAACTCTACCCATGAGAATTTTCGCACGATAACTTGCAACATTGTAACTTCTATTACTTTCGTCAATAAAAAACCAATCGTCAGTTTTACTCTCAAGTAATTTTTTAGGAGTAGGAATGAAATCATCCTCAACACCAATAAATTTAGGCATATCTCGATCAGAGAAAAATATAAAGAAAGTCTGACAAATTTCTTTAAACATATTAATATCACTATCTGCAACGGCAACTTCAATAGAAAGACCTGTTGGTTCACTACTTAGTTCGGGATCACCTATCCTTGAAATCTTTGTGTCATCATCTTCATTAACAAAAACATTATAAGTTGTCTTTGTTCCACCATGATAAGATACGCAAGTAAAATTATCACCATAAGAAAGGGGGGCGAATTTACCAATACCAAAAGCGCCAATGTAATTGTTAGAATCTCTTTTGGTTGATTTTCCGTACTTTGAGTAAAGACCAAAAACATCTTCTTCACTTAACCCACCCCCAAAATCACGAACCGCAAAAGTCGGATTCATCGAACTTGGTATTTTCACTTCAATCTTTTCGCTAGAACCTGCTTCAGCATTTGCATCCAAGGCATTTGCACTAATTTCTCGTACAACTGCAAGTCTTGTGTTGGAATAATTATTACGAAGAAGAGATGCTACATAACGCATATCCTCTGCGTCAATCGTACAATTAACTTCTTGAAAATTGTGAGAACTAATTACTTCTTTAGATTTTTCTTGTGTGATTATCATTTTTGTTTTCCTTGTTGTGTGTGTGAAATTTAAATTATGATGTTATACTAAAATACCCATGATGATATGTCAATACTTTTTTTCTTTTTTTATTCAGAAAGTTCATTTGCCATTCTAAGTAACTGATTTAGACAACCAACCTCAAGGATATAAAACTGCTCTTCTTCTTGCGTTGTGATTGGATAATTTTTAATGTTTTCAATTTTTTCTTCAATTAATTGTATTACTTCTTTCATTTTCCTTGTAATTTTTAATTTAATAATTTATTTAATAAAGTAATTTGAGTATTAAAATTTATTTTAATCGAAAATTAGTTTAATCTTCTAAATATTTTTATTTAATTATAATGTTTTTCGTGTTCTTCTATACCATTTAAAATATCTTCTAAGTAATCAGTCATTGTTTCACGATCATAAAGCCTTTTACCATCACCTGTCAAGTTAAAAAGAACAGGTAGCTCAATTTTGTCGTGATAATCGTATCCACTAACTTTATGACATTGTATTTGACGAACAGGAGTATGACTCCATTCCACTTTATCTCTAGTATTCATTATTTACTTCCCCCATTTATATTTTCTAATTCGTTTTCTCTAGCTTGTCTTCTCATTGCTACAACAAGTTCTTCGTCAACTAATCTATGTATATTTGTAGTATCTTCTATTGCAGTACCAAAATACAAATCAATAAGATCAGCGATTTGATCTACGCATTCATACAAACGATATTGATCTCCACCATTTGTGGGAACATTGAAACTAATTTTTTGTGTTATGTAATTCATATCAGTACAATAAACGATCAAAAAGATTCTGTCAAGATTAAATCTCCACTTTCCCACATTTCCCAATGAGTCTCATAAGCATGATCCCAATTATCATACTCTCCATTTGCTACGGAAATTGTTGCCTCTCTTTGAATTAATTCGTCATCAATTTCTTCCCAATTAAAATCGAGAGACATTTGATCTTTGTGGTAAACTATTTCTTCAATTTGGTTCATGTCGATATTTTTCTCTTTTATGTACATATAGTTGTTAATATGTCGATACTCTAAACAGGTTTATTCAATGTGTCAACAACTAAATTCATTTGCTCTGATAGGGTTGAGTCTTCATCTATTAATTTTAAATGAACTGAGATTTTATCATCGTAATCAGCGTCATCAGTTGGTACAAAATTAAGAGTTGAGATTTCTCCATCAAGAATAGCTTGAATATCACTTGGAGTTAAACCTATTTCAGCGTTATATTGTTTCATTTAAATAAATTCCTTCGTTAATTAATTCGTCTTCAGTAAACTCCATTGGCTCTTCCCACTCTTCATCGTGCAAGAAATAAGTGCCTGTGAAATTATCGTAGTAAATTTTTTCTTCGATAGTATTGTCTTCGTATATGTAATTTATATTCATGTTTGTACCCTATCTCCTTTTTGTTGTTGCGTCAAGAATTATTTTCGTATCCGTCAATTAAATCTTCTAAATCCCATTCTGTATATTCTTTAGTTAAATATTTAAATTTTCCATCTACATAAGTTCCTCCACCATTTCCATCGTTCCATATTTCAATGCCCTCGATGTTGGTTTTGCATTGATACCCGACTCCATTATTTGTTCTAAAATATCTGATATTTGTTACTTTCATATTTATACGCTATAAGTTCTCCAAGAAATTGTCAAGCCCTTTTTCTGTAATCAACTAAATTATGATCATTTAATCTTACCACTATATCCATAGCAACCCTAATAGATCGTAAATTATCTAAAATTAAATCCTTGTTTTTTTCAGCTTTCTCAAAATCAGTTTCGACTAAATCTATTAAGTGAACGATGTCTGCTTTTGATCTAATTATTTTTGATGTGATTGTATTTTTCATAATTCTATATTTGCAGTTATTGTTACATCTAATACTCCATGATTAACTGCACTTTCAACACAATAACCTGTGCTGACTAGTTTGTCAATAATAGAATGTCTATGATTCCAAATATCTTTATCCCATCCACGATAATCACAAGTAGAGAAACTCGATGAACCTGTTTCAGCTACTCGTTCTTTATGATACTCAATATTTTTATTTAATTTTTCTTTTAGTTCTTTCATTGTATGTATTCTCTTTCTTTTAAGTATTGTTTAAACTCTGTGTTGAAATTATCGAGAAACTTAGGACAATCTTCTGCTATTTCTGCGACAATCTTCCAAGGATCACCTATAAAGTTGCCAATGTCAACATCATAATAGAATTTAATTTGATCTACTAAAGGCATATCTTTTATATATTGTTCGTATGTTGGTAATTCCATAATTACATTGTCGTAATATTCGCACTCATCTTCATTTGTGCCATCGTATATTGGTGAATTCATTTTATTTCCTCACAACTAAAAACTCCACTATCACCATGAGTGTGGCGAGTGTGATATTTCCCTAATTCTTCTTTATCTTCGGGTATTGGATAAAACAATCTATCCGCGCCATACTCATCCAATAGGTCTTGAACGAGAGTTTCTGCATCAGTTGAATCCTGCGCATTTACTTCGATATATCCACCGATCTCTTCTGTTATTGATAATCTAAATTTTTTCATATTTTTAAACTAGGCTAATTTGCATGATATGTCAAGTATTTTATTGTGTATATGATTATATCAATGAGTAAAGTTTTATATATTCCATGCGGTTTTCGATGCCATACTAAGAAGGTGATGAGAGAAAGATTTGGCATACAACAAGCATCACTACCATTTGATAGTGGTTTTTTTAGTGCATCATCAATCATTAAATTCATGGAAAGAGATAAATTTGAAATTAATTTAAATAATACTAACCCATGTATAAAAACCGAAGACTATATAAAGCATGGCGAAAAAAGACTTTTTTTTAAAGAAGTTAATTACGATTTAATTAATAAATTTATTAAAACAAATGGATATGATAATAGATATTTAGAGTCAGATAAAGGATATTATACTTTGTGTAAAGAATTTGGATGGATATTTGCTCATTATAATTGGCATCCTGCATCTAAAAAACAAATTACAAACCCCGAAGGAAACATACCGATCATCAATGAGACTTTGAGCAGAAGAAAAGCAAGATTACTTGAACTGATTAATGAGTCATCTGAAATTAATTTATGTTTTTTAAATAAAACTCAAGATTTATTAGCGAAATATCACACTTTAATTATTAACAACGAATATCATAATCTAGAAGATGAGTTTGCTTTGCTTGAAAATTATTTTAAACAAAAATTTGAGAAAAAGAAAATTAAGTCGATATACCTTTAATTGCATGATATGTCAAGCATTTTGATTAAAAATTTGTAAATAATTGCTATTTATATAGTTGAACAATTATTTTGCATCTTTTATCACGCTAAACAATATGTCTTGTGAATCATTTTTACAAATTTTGATTGACAACTCGATTTATCCATCATCCATGATGCACAAAATTCATTGCAATCTACCTGCTCCATCCATTTGCATTCTAAGAATGCTTGATTGACCCTTGCGATTAGTTGCTTGTTTAGCATTGGCAAATGCACTTGGATCACTAAAGGTTTGCATAACCATAGTAGATTTGTCAAGATAGACATTAAGACCCTTCTTGGGGATCGAGTTTGCCATTTTCTCTGCGCTTGCGATTGATTGGTTGATGCTATCTAAGAATGCTTGTGCGGTATCCATATTTTTCCTTGTGTTTTGTGGTTAATCAATACCAACAACTATAAAATACCCGATAACCTTTGTCAAGCATTTTTCTTGCTTCCGTAACGAATTCTAAATCTCGCTCTAAATAATAGTAACTATTTTCGGGGTAATCATTGCCATCTTCGTCTGTCCAAAAGAAAGAATCACTACCCCAAAAGAAACCATTAGATTCGGGCATAGTCATTGTAAGAATGTCATCTTCAAGAGCATTAATATCTTCTTCGGTAAGTTGCAACTCAACACAATTG
>Ga0206131_10006127_pt1 | contig 12395 bp, 9 predicted proteins | sample Helgoland_Spring_FD_148636 | JGI IMG/M metagenome (GOLD analysis project Ga0206131, IMG submission 148636) | Pelagic subsurface seawater microbial communities from Kabeltonne, Helgoland, North Sea - Helgoland_Spring_Bloom_20160517_1 | ecosystem: Environmental > Aquatic > Marine > Epipelagic ... | reverse complement strand
AGTGGCGTGGATAGTCGCTACTCTGACCCTGGTGGGTGGTCGCTCCTCCTTTAACGCTGCGACGCGCCGGTTTGATTCGGTAATGCTTGATGCTGGCGGTGTTGGTGGTTCGCCGAGTTGGCCTGTCGCTAACCACAGGACGACCAGTGCGGCAATAACGGATGCCGTAAGATAGGTGGTTCTCATATCGGGTAGTCTGTTCCGTTACCGTAAAAACGCGAAGATTAGGTGATTGTCACTTAATATTATGTAAGCAAGGCTAATATCAATTTGAAACTACACGAAAGTGTTTACTAAGTAAACATAATTTTGATAAGGCGTACCACAAAGAAAATCTGAAAGAGCGACATAAAAGCTTTGCGCGCGTGATGCAGTGTTTAGTGTGAAGACATCAAGAACCGGGTTTCACAAGTTCTAAGTCACTGATTAATTGTATTATTTCCACAACTAGGATATTGTCCGCGGCGTCTCGCAGGTGTGATTTCGTCGCTCTTCATATCGTTTGGAGACTTGAGGTCAGGCCTGCGTCATGTAGAGCAGGGTCGAAGGCGATGCGGAGAGATCTTATACTCGCGAGAGCGCTGCTATAGGAGTGTCAAATGGAGAGGTGTCCGAGTGGCTTAAGGAGCACGCTTGGAAAGCGTGTGTACGGTCAAACGTACCGAGGGTTCGAATCCCTCCCTCTCCGCCAATTTTGTAAGCTGTTGTTTCCTATACTTTTTATGTTGTCTTAAATGCTCATGACGCACGTATGACGCACTTGGAGGTGACTGGATGGCTACGATTCGGTTTAGGGCAGGTAAGTACTTCACAGAAATTAGGCGCAAAGGGTTCTCCCCAAAGCGCAAATCTTTCCAAACTAAAGCAGCTGCCAAAGCGTGGGCACGCCGCGTAGAGTCAAGCATGGACAACGGGTCGTACATCGATACCAATGGTTCGGGGTCCGTGTCTATTGACCTGTTAGTTGATGAAGCTATTGCGAATATCAACAAGTTTTCAAAAACAGGCGGCTTAGTTCAAGGGCCAAAGCTGTCTCAGCTTAATCAACTTAAAGAATACTTCCACGGCGTGTCGATCCACGATATCGAATACGAGGACGTTCTTACTTTCGCAGCAGAGCGGCGTGAAACAGTTGCAGCAAGCACACTGCAAATACAGATGTATTATCTGAAACAAGTCATCACTGAGTCTCGAATTAAAACTGCAAATACTTCTGTGTCGGATGCAATTAAATGGCTGACGAAGAAGAAGCTTATCGTTAGCAGTGTTCACAGAGTTCGTAGATTAGAACCTGGGGAGTACGAAGCGTTAGTTGCAGAAGCTAGTGGCACAAGACTCCACGAGCGCCACTGGATTTTCCATGTTATGGAAATCGCAGTCGAGTCAGGTATGCGGCAGGGGGAAATTCACGCGCTAAAATGGGAAGACATCGACTTTGATAAAGGGATTATTACTTCGATGCGGAAAGATAAGGACTCTGAAGGCGGGAAAAAACTGCACCGAATACCTATGTTAAGAGGCGCGAGAGAGGCGCTCCTGCGCGCACAGGATGAGCTTGGCGGGAGTGGTAGGCTGTTCAAGGTCCAGAGGGCGGCAAGCATTTCTGACAAGTTTGCACGAATGTGTGCTCGCATAGGTATTTTTGATCTTCGTTTCCACGATCTACGCCACGAAGCAATAAGCCGAATGTTTGAGCGTGGTATGAGAATCGAGAGAGTCCAAATGGTAAGCGGGCACAGCTCACTGGAGCAACTGCAACGCTACACTAATCTCAGGCTGTTGAATTGCACCGAATATTGAGCCAATTGTCGCTAATATTTGCATATTGGAGTGACCCACCTCCAAGATAAAAAACACAGTGCAATTCGGCGCCTGAGACGATCCAGGCGGGTTAAATTTCTGTGCAAAACCGGGGTCAATCTTGCATGCAATTCAACACCGCAAGGGCCAGAGCGAGGATAGACAGGCCGTAGGAGGCGTATTAAATGAAAGATTACTTGGTTACAACTATTGCCCTAGTGTTGTTGATCTTTGGAGCCTCACTGATAATTGATTTTGAAGACCTGCTTTATCCGCCAGCAATTCAGCAAGTCATTGCTCCTTTGCTGATTATTACTCTGGTGTTTCGGGTTTTTACCAACGTCCAAGTTCCTAAATTGTGGTTTTGGGCGGGAATTCCGTTAGGAATAACCAGTAGTGCGATATGTCTTCTCTCCTTACTGTACAACATGGCTAGTGCCGATGGATTTGAACAGCAAATAGCCTGCAGCTTGATCAGCTTGGGGTACGGATTAGCGGCGTCCATGTTGGGACGTACTTTTATCGGGCACAAAAGCAGTGATGCAGCTGACTCAAAAGAAGACGTGCCTACTGCCCTAAAATTGTTCGTTGGCGGCGCGGTGTTGGCTTGTTTTTTAATCTCAACCCAATCCCTTATCGGACTGTCAGGACTCTTAGATCCGTCAGCTGGCCTTATAGTATTTAGCGTCCTGCTGCTTGGTACTTACAAATCAAGAGCAGGCGCGAGAGCTGAGGGTGTGATGTCTGGATTCGTTTTTGGATCTCTAGCCTGTGTATTTGTTGGTTTAGTTGGTTACTTATTCAGCGGACTAGACCCCAGAGGATTAGGTCCAGCTACAGCAACTGGGTTGTTAGGGATTATTTATTCTGGTCTAGGTGTCGTTGGTGCAACTATCTTCTTTCAAACAAAGGAGTTAAAACAGAGTAGCGTAGAACGAAAGAATTGGCACTTGATGGAAATTTACGCGCTATGGGTCCTGATGTGCTTTGCCCCTATGAGCCTTCGTGAGTCATTCTCTTTCGTAAATTAATTTGTTTTTTGCGACAGAGTCTACGCATCTTGTGCAAGGACTAGAATCAAGGTAGATAGACCGTAGAATAGGCTCTGAGAGGCCCGCAGAATTTTTTTGAGGAGTTTTAAGGCTTTCGGATTTGTGGTGTGTAGCTTCGCGCAAGTCTTCTCAGGGATAACATTAGGCGCACCTAATGTGTCCAGAGGTTAGCTTTTTTACTGCTAATGACAACCAGTTACTCGTCGAATAGTAGATGAGCGTCATCCTTTGAAGCCTTCCTTCGTTTAAAATACGCATCCTCACTATGAAAGCCAGCCATCTCCCATCCTTCGTCGCCTAATCCATATAACCGGCTATCTAACTGATCAACCGGCAGAACAAGGTATTCCCATTTTGTTTCGCTGTCATCAGACACTGCTGAACTCCTTCTTCGCTCTTTGAGCGGCTATCTTCGCACCAAAATTAAGCTCTGGAAAATCCAAATTAGACCGTAAAAACTTGTCCTGCTTCAGGATTAAATGACGACTCCCATGAGGGTTTGTGGTGATTGGCTGACCTGGTGATGAGCGATTAGCCAACGTGCTTTTCTGTTGGCTCAGGGATAAATGCGCTGCGGTGGACATTGTGAGTCTCAAGACTTTTATGAATCATTCCGACATACAGCAAACGAGCAAGTATGTGGCTACTAATTGTTGAATTGCACCGAATATTGAGCCAATTGTCGCTAATATTTGCATATTGGAGTGACCCACCTCCAAGATAAAAAACACAGTGCAATTCGGCGCCTGAGACGATCCAGGCGGGTTAAATTCCTGTGCAAAACCCGGGTCAATCTTGCATGCAATTCAACACCCCAGGGTACGTTCATCGATATCAGGCGGTAGTGGCCACCCAAGACCCGCTTGTTCAGCACGACGGATGTAATTAGACACCGTGCCATAGCTGACATTCAGGGATTGCTGGATGGCTCTCAGACTCAGTCCGACGCCAAACTTGAGTCGGATAATTTCTTTGATTTTACGCATTGTTAACCTCATTGATGCCATGGGTCGATCCCCGCTTTAAAGAAGAGCCGGGGATGTTACCAAATAGTTAATAGTTTCAATGCGTTAGGGAGGGTTCTGGAAAGAAGTGATCATCGATTCCGGGTCTTGATCAGTGATTCCGAGTAAATCGAAAAAGTGATCAACTTTTTCCAGAATCAGTGATCAACTTAAACCAGAATGGGTGATCAACCGTTTCCAGAATCGGTGATCAACATGGGCCAGAATACGCAGCAGGTAACCAATCTGATTCGATACTCGGACTTTTGCTCGAAAAGCCCTGTTATAGTTCCTATCCTCAGAGTGGTTATCATGTTAGTTTTTGCCTGGATCCGTGACTTTGTGGGTTGCTATTCCTAATTCATAAATTTCACGAATAAAAGTAAGGACGAATCTAATGAAGCGTCGGCTAACTAATATATTTGCAAAAATGCTAACTGCCATCCATTTTGCGAAGGATGAAAAGAATCTAGCTTTGCGAGGGAAAGCACTCTGATTTCGACAACCTGTTCTGCATACACCTTAGGGGTCATCTTCTTTTGGGGGTATGTGGTTTTCGCGCTTAGGAGCGGACGTGTCTACGGTAATACGCTGACACCCACTCGTCGCTCAGAAAACCCTTTCAGTTACTGGTTCATGGTTACATTGTTGGTCGCCATGGCGATCTTTTTCTCTAATCTGCAATTGCAGTGCTAGTGCGAAACGTGCGGTGCGACTGTTATTTTTTCCTCGAGATATTACCACCAGTTTTTTTTGACCTGGTCAGGTAAATGTGCCGGTTTTTTCTTTGTAGTTAAAATCTGCTTATACCAACTTGTGCTTTGCCTTATCTAACAAGATCTTATTTTCCTTCTCACCTTTGTCAGTTGCAATATAGGTATCGATAGGACTACCTTCCCGTGCTTGCAGGTTATCCTCTGACATACGACCATTGTCGGCAATGAGTATATATGGATGTTTCCCTGCGGCTCCATTCCGTCCTCATGTGTATATCCTGAATCCGTGATTCCACTACGGCACAGAACACAAGCTATTGATTCCACAGCTGTTAAAAAAAATGCCCGCTTAACCTTAGGGTGAAGCTAATTTTTTTAAATTCTCTGTGAAACCAATATCTTGCGGCCTGCTATCCGCATTGAAGTCACGGACCCAGGTACATAACAAAAAGTTTTCAAGTTGCCTGCTTGTTTACTGAAAGCGTGTAGCGGCCTGACGAGTAGTGGTTAAACGCTACCAGGATTGCAGTGTTCAAAGTATGCGGGGCAGCCGCGCTATCTCTTAGCATAGGTATGTAGCTCATCGTCGAATCGTCAGTGCCAGGACGGTAGAGGCGGATTCATGTCCACGTTGGCCAACGCTGACTCCTGCCAGGCTTGGTCGACCTGTGAACCGGGCACAGAAATCGACCCCCAGAATGCTGGAACCTCGACTTCCGCTCGTCAATGTTTGCCCACGTCACGTCGGAGGGAGTTACGTCGGAGGGCATTGTGCGTCGAAACAATGGCCAAATAAGCCGCTCGGCCCAACTCGCTTATTCGAAACGGGCGCGTATTCTTTGGGCCCTTCAACTAACAGGTTCTTTCCTTTTCGACTATCTGCCCAAGCGTGTTTACCTGGGTCTGCTCTGCATTTAGAACTTCCGACCATTCGTTGGATTTCAAGTCGAATTTATGCCAAAAATGCAGTTGATCACGCTGATAAAGGTAGATCGTATTCTCATCGCTCTGGGGCGTCTGCTCCCATCTGAGTTTAAGTTTTCCGCCAACCCAGTTGTACCATACAGGTTGCCCGGCATTCTTACCCCCAGCAACCTCATTGGAGCGGACAAATGTCTCCGGCGGTCTACCCTCCCAATTTACGATTAGCTTCTTAACTGGGAAATGAAGCGGACGACTCGGATCACGTTTTGCTTTGATGATTCGATATTGGGGGCGCCTCTCTGTTTCTTTATCCGCATAGAAGATCTGACGTTTGAATAAATCGACATCTAATTGAACGTCACGGGACGAATCGTTTAAGTAAACGCTCCATTCGTCGCGGCGCGTCTCCTGGAACACAAAGGTGTTAGGTGGGTTAAGTTCGATCCAAGCGTTCGCATTCGCCTCGAACAATCGGCCTATCGACTTTGCATCTGTGCCCTGCAAAGGACCGTAGTCCGCGTAAACGGCGTTACAGCCATTTACCGATTCACTGGGAAAATCGGTCGCCAGGTTCTTCAAATGTTCGCTCGTGCCCTTTGACGCCTCCAGCCAGTTCCGCGCTTCTACGTCCGGTGATATCGCAGGTTGAATGTACCAGGGGAGTTCAAGGGTGAAGGCTTGCCCTAGCAACCTTAGGGCGTCATTGGCCACAGAGATGAAGTTATTGGCAATAGCAACCCCCGCTAGCTCCACCAGGTTACTAGAGCCCCCTGCCTGGGGTTCTACCATATCCCAATCGAAAGCATTCGCGAGTGCAAAAACTCGAAAAACCGCCTCCATGTGCAAAGCAGTACCATCAATCATTTTCTTATCATCATCCAACGTCAAAGGATAAAGCCGGCTGAATAATGAAAAATATGGGGCTTTAGAGTCATGTTGTGAATAAGATTGGATTTGGAATTGATCGAGTTGATTGCCGTAAAACCACACTTTGGTCTTATAGGTGTTATGCTCATTGCTGAAAGGTGTGTACGCATACCCATGCGGGCAACCTTGATCGCTGCAAATGCCCTCGTCAATGTCGTTTGCGATATAGAAAGTGGAACCTGGCTCACCGGGTGGAGAAGGTTTGTCGGTTGTATCGTTTAGCGGCAGAACACCGGTTGCCTTCGCCCCCTCCATGGCATAGAAGTCGGGCACCTCACTGCCGTCTATATAAGCCACATAGATGGACATAATTGCCCACCGTGCTGTCTTATCCATCTTGCCGGCCGTCAAAAGGTCAACTTTCGAAATATTCTTAGGGTCAAGCCCGCGACTTGTTGCGTACTTGTTATACATGTCCTGAAAGCCTTCGCGGGAAAAGACGCCGTGATAATAATCCCTGCTGTTCGCCGCCTTTTGTTGAACAAGGCCGAGTTTAGTTTGGAAAACTTTGTTGCGCGCTTCAGTTTGTGTGTCTGGTAATGTCACTTTCACAACGTGCTGGGTCCCGCAGAAGGTGCTTTTCACGGGGATGACTCGCTCGTGGGTTACTTTCATTTCCCAATATTGATACTCGGCATCTTCAGGTTGGACGCTCAGTGGCCTTTTCGACCAGTTTTTTGCTTCCTCTTTTGAAGGAATATCGTCCCACAGCGTGATCAGGTCGTAGGCGGCGGAAACGGTTGGGTTCGCCATAAACCTATCACTGATACCTGCAACGACACTTCGGTCAAGGTAATCATCGTCATCCTCACAGCCAACACCAGATGGATACGTCGTCGCTATTGCGGCTGACGAGTATGTAAGTAAAAACAATACAACCCATCGAAACAACATCAAATGTATCTCCTGTATTTATTTAATCAAAGCACCTCAAAAAAGATTTCAGGGCGCGGCGATGCGCTGCTTTTTCGAACTCATCGCGATACCCAGAGTTGCGCCGCCTTAGCGGCAGCGCTATGGCTACGGTTTAGTTCGCGAACCTAACTTCAACATACATTTGGTTAACGGACGCTGGGTATAGACGAAGTTGCATCAAGGACCTAGAGCACTTCGTAGGCATAAATTTCGACAGCCCTAGAGCTCTTGCCCCATCTGTCTTTTACCTTCAATAGGGCGCACTTGGCGCCGCCATAATCGCCCACCTCGTACCATATAAAGTATGGATAGCCAGATGCCTTGGCATGCCCCGCGCAGAGCTTTAGTTCTCTGACTCCTGTTAACCATTTACCGCTCGTGTTGTAACTTTTCGAACCGTAGGGAGTTTCGATTGGTATAATGTCCACGTTTCGATCGATGTATGGTTTATTCAGGGTGTACCAAGCTTGTCTTGCGTCGAAATCAAACCTTTTTGACGCGCAATTACCTGCTACTAAATCCTTAAGGCTATCGGGAACCTCTGACGACTTGCGGATACAATAAGATGCTCCACCATCTTGACCCCAAGTTTTTGGGAAGTCTGGATGTTGCATGCCCCTTTTTATCCACTCGTCACGATTCGTCCATGTGGTGTCTAATTTATCGCCGTATTTGCCAACTGGCCCCTCCCAGCGCCCCCAAGAACCGGCTCTTTCAGACAGGATAACGCCATCTTCATCAAATTCATGAAGACAACCTTGAGCAAGCCCGCGTCGGTCTTTTTCGCACGTTGCCCTTAATCTATCCACATTTAATCGATCTATATTAAGAGCATCGTTGCCCAGGTTGTAAATATCCATGTGTGTGACGTTGCTTTTATCTGGAACTATAAACGCGAGTTGATCGTCGAGGTCATGACAGGCACCGCCTATCTTTTTATACTCTGCCAGCAGCAAGTCATTATCAAAGAATTGGAAGACCAAGGCATCTTTGGTTCCACCATGATTGCCATCACCCGCCATATCGCAGTCTAGATTAAGAAATATGCGATCCGCAAAGTCTATGTATGCTTCACCACCAGGGGCCCTTTCTTCCTCATAGGAAACGCGGCTTTTTGGTGACGCCGCCATAAAATCGTTGCCACAACTATTGGTTTTTTCAACGATAAAATCCTGGTCCTCGAAAAGCATATTGCCGTCATTATCTTTCTTTACTATCGGCCCTCCGTAAATATCGTAAGTTGGCATATCATCGCAGCGAAATGGCCATGCATAGCCCGCATATTGCCCCGGAAGCGTTACCTTTGTTTTTTCCAACATGGCTTCCAAGGCTTCTACCGCCTGTTCATCATTAAAAACGAGTATTTCTTCATCTTCTGCTAAAGAAATCGCCAGATCCACCCCAGCACCAAATGCCTGACCGGTTGCTGCCCTCGTAACGACTGTCTTAACAACCCCATAAAATGTTCGCTCTGCGGCGTTCCAAATTAGTTTTTTAGCAACCGCCTGCGCACCAGCCTTGATACCCTGCTTAACTCCCTGCTTTACTGCTACCTTCAGGGTATTCCATCCAGCAGACGTCACAGTGCCGCCTAGACCCCCGGTTAAAACCGCCAAACCAAGATCGGCTGTAAGCTCGATGACAGGCGTTGCGCAATCCCAATCGTCGTATGCATCTTTTTGATCTGGCTGGATATGGGCGTTCAACGTGAACCACACCGCGCCGGTATCGATTGTACGTGTTGTCGGTTTCGTTAGGTAAGGATTGCCGTCTTTATATGTTATCTCACCAGCACCCGCAGGTATTATTCCATGGTACAAGCAACCAACCTGATCTAGTGAATAGTTAATTGGCCACTGCGTATGATTTCTCAAATGAAACCCCGGGCTCATATCCCTTTTACTTTTAGTCGCAGCTTTATATTCATTGACTGAGAAAATTCTATACCTATCACCAAACGCGCGGATGTGAAATTCAGCATACCCTGTTCCAGAGGAATTATAGGCAGTCACATCTTTAGTGCCGCCGATTAGAGCTGAATCTATCTTTGTCTCTTTTGGTAGGTCGCCAATTATTTTGGCTGTTATTTTTGTAACTAAACACCATTGGAAAGCACCACGACTACTGGCCTGCCAGCGCATGGGCTGTAATCCATCACTCGTAGTGATGCCGGGTTTGATTGTAAAGTTGTCTGAAGGACAACCCAGATATTCCACCTTTCCGTGGATGTTATACAAAGTGTCGTTATATATAGTTACATTCGGGTAGGCGAATGAATGTGTTGAAAATAGCATTAGTAAAAAAAGAGCGATAGCACTTATGTAGTGGGACTGTTGCATAACGAATCCTGTCTATTGTCTGTGGTGTATTATTGCACTTAGTAGTAATAATCGTAAGCAATGGGATGGACTCCTCCTCACCTGACTAATCGGCGACTATGCGCCAGAATGGTGATTGAGAGAAAACCATTTAAAAAACGAGGAGAAGTCCGTGACTAATATTGCCTGGCTTCAGGCGATAATTAAGCGAGTACCAAACAGTGCTTTGATAGGTATGGAAGCCTGTGCTTCTTCTCATTATTGGGCCAGGGAGTGACGAGGGTTAGGCTTTGTAGTGAAATTAATAGCCCCGCAGTTCGTCAAGCCCTATGTAAAGAGCAATAAGAACGATCGTGCTGATGCGGCAGCGATATGTGAACCACCTGAGTAGACACCTCAGGGCATTGCAATGAAGCGCAAAGGAGGTGCCAATGTCTGGCAAACGTTATACAGAGGAATTCAGGATAGCAGCCGTAAAACAACTTACCGAAGGTGGTCATTCCGTTGCCGATGTTGCCCGGCGACTAGGCGTGACAACTAAAAGTTCGTACGACTGGAAAGAGAAGTACGGTGAATCATCGACTGCTTATCCGGAAAAGAAGGCTGAGCAGGATGAAGTGCGGAGACTCAAGGCTGAACTCAAACGGGTGACACAGGAGCGTGACATCCTAAAGGAGGCAGCCGTGTGCTTTGCCGGGGAGTCAAAGAACAATACGCGTTCATGAAATCTCACCATCATCAGTTTCCTGAGCGGTTGATGTGCAAAGTCATTGGTGTGCACCCGAGCGGCTTCTACGCATGGCTTAAAGAACCATTGAGCACGCGGGCGAAAGAAGACCAATACTTAATAGCTTTTATAAAACAGTTCTGGATCGCGAGCGGTACAGTTTATGGGTATCGAAAGGTCTATGACGATATGCAGTCGGCGGGAGAACCCTGTTGCAAGAACCGTATCTACCGACTGACGTGGGCTAAAGGCATACAATAACAGCGAGGATACAAGAGGCGTGGGTACTATGGAGGTAAGCCAACCCATGTTGCTGATAACATCCTGGAACGTGATTTCAGCGCGGCGAAGCCTAACCAGACCTAGGTGACAGATATCACGTATATCAGAACCTACGAGGGCTGGTTGTATCTAGCCGTTGTCCTGGACTTGTACTCGCGTCAGAACGTTGGCTGGTCAATGCAATCGCGGATGACAACCGCGATTGTTATGGCTGCGTTAACGATGGCGTTGTGGCGAAGGCGTCCCAAAGAGGAAGTGGTCGTTCATTCAGATCAAGGATCGCAATACACAAACGGTGAATGGCGTAGTTATTTGAAGGCTAACAATTTGACCGCCAGCATGAGTCGCCGTGGTAACTGTCATGACAATGCAGTGGCTGAAAGCTTCTTCTCGCTACTCAAACGGGAAAGAATCAGACGACGAATATACCGCGATCGTGCAGAAGGGAAACATGATGTGTTCGACTACATCGAACTGTTCTACAATCCCAAATGGCGCCATGGTAACAATGGAAACTTGTCACCAATGGATTACGAAAGAAACTGTTTTAAGGAGCTTGCAGGTGTCTAGAGAACTGGGGGCGATTCATAATGGTAAAATAACCGCAGTTAATTTCGGGCCATCAGAGATCAGGCTTCTTCACAAGAAAACCACCGTTTAAATCACAGAAAACGTTAGCTGCTCAGATGCTATTCAGTCAATAACCCTGATTGTTGAATCGTCAGGGTCAAAGTAGTCCCGAATGAAACGCTGATTCGATACTCAGACTTTCGATCGAAAGGCCCTGTGACAATTCCTGTCCTTTCAACGGTTGGGCATACGCTTCACTAGAGCTTTTGTTTACTTCATTTCTACCGAAAAGCTACCACCCTGACTTTCTGAGATGAAAGAAAGCGTGATCAAGATACATTAGCAATCTGGGAAAAAGTGGTTTAATTTCTTTTCTGCGAATTCACCGACACATTAATTAACTGCGGACGCTCGCCATGACTAAAAACCCCCTTATACCAACTGCTCTCATAGCCCTGCTTCTGCTGGGGTCTTCGCTGCCAGCGTCTGCCAAGACTACGGGCGTCTGCTGGGTCAAGGAATACGAGTATGAGTCGAGGTCAAACTATCAGTACAAACCAGTGCTTGCGAAAGACTACAACTGTTCTGGTGGTAATTACATTAAAATAGACTGCAACGGCAAGGGAATGAGTGGCGAATCAACGAACGATATCATTACAGCAACCATACACGATGCTCTGGGGGCCAAGGTGGCTTCATGGTCCGGGACGGTGGGTTGCGACCTCATTACCGATCACACCCACTGGTTTATACCGAATTACGATGAACACGCATCTAATGACCAGGTACTACCACTGGTCAAATACCCTTCTGCGTATTACCTTCGTACGTACACTGGGGACGAACGTAGTGCTTTCTGGAGACAATCTGGCGACCGGCCAAGTAAAGGTATGTATGTGGTTTTATCTACTGATGGTAGCGATGCCTTTTGGATAGATGAAATGTCGATACGGGACCCCGGGGGATCACTGGCCGCGGAGAGTGCGGGCATGGCTGATGTAGCCCATTGGGGCCAAGAAAATGGCAAAGGTTTCTGTTTGTCAACTGACCCAAGCGATGCCGGTGGAGATTGGACAAACAAAGTAGACGGTTGTCATAAGGAGATCAAATTCGTCGTAGGTGGCTGCGATTACCCAAACAAGGGCGACAACTGCGAATAC
>Ga0206131_10006125_pt1 | contig 12398 bp, 6 predicted proteins | sample Helgoland_Spring_FD_148636 | JGI IMG/M metagenome (GOLD analysis project Ga0206131, IMG submission 148636) | Pelagic subsurface seawater microbial communities from Kabeltonne, Helgoland, North Sea - Helgoland_Spring_Bloom_20160517_1 | ecosystem: Environmental > Aquatic > Marine > Epipelagic ... | reverse complement strand
TATTCTACGGGTTCAACCCAAGTATTAAATTGGATTGGTAATAGTGTAGAAGGTACAACAATTCCAAATAATGTATTCCCTTATGGCCCCTATGGAGGTTTAGCATTATCAGCTTCAATGTATGATGCTGAAAATCCTAGTAATCTTCTATATTCAATGCCTGAATATATTTTAAATGATTCTCAAAATGAACCTTACCAACTCTTTATAGAAATGCTAGGTCAACATTTTGATAATATTTGGATTTATTTAAAAGATGTTACCAACAAATATGATGCAGATAACCGTTTAAATTTTGGTATTTCTAAAGATTTAGTAGCTCAAGCTATTAGAGATTTTGGTTTAAAAATTTATCAAAACCAATTTTCAACAGATGATTTATATTCTGCGTTTTTAGGTTTAACACCTTCTGGTAGTCTTTTATCGTATACTGGTTCGGAGCTTATAACATCATATGTAACGGCATCTTCTGCAGTTACTCCATTAGACGACGTTAATAAATCGATATACAAGCGTTTATATCACAACCTACCATACCTCCTTAAAAAGAAAGGTACAATACAAGGTATTAAAGGTTTAATTGCTTCTTATGGTATTCCTAATACAATTCTACGTGTTAGTGAATTTGGAGGTAAAGATAGAGATAACTCAAATGATTGGGATTATTGGTATAATAAATTTAATTATGGGTTTTATACCTCGGGTTCAAATTTTGTAAGTAGTGATTTTACTCTTAATCCAACATGGGGTGCTACAGATAATAGACCAGGTGCTGTTGAATTTAGATTCAAGAGTGATGGAGTACCTACAGAGCATTTTACCCAATCCTTATGGTCTACAAATAATGGAATTGCATTAAATTTAGAATATGAAAATTCAGGATTAACTTCAGGTTCATATTCAGGTTCAGTAGTTAGTACATATAAAGATTATGGTTATTTAAGATTATACCCAGATCCAACAGATTTAACAGTTAGTGCTAGTGTTTACTTGCCTATATTTGATAATGGTTGGTGGTCAGTATTAATTAACAGTGGTAGTACTGGATATGACTTATATGCTAAAAATAAAATATACATTGGAGATGATGCCTCATATATAGGTTTTCAAGCATCTTCATCAATTCAAGAAGTTAATACTCTATGGGCCGGTGCTACAACAAGCACATTTGCTAGTGGTAGTAATGAATACTTCTCAGGTAGTTTACAAGAAATTAGATATTACAAACCATCTTTAAGTGAGTCTGTATTTAATGATTATGTACAAAACCCACTATCATCCGAAGGTAACACATTAAACTCATCTCCTCTAGATTTAGCTTTTAGAGCATCTTTAGGTGCTGAATTAAATTCAGGTTCACTTGAATCCGTACATCCAAAAATTACGGGATCTTGGATAGTAACACAATCGTTTGCAAGTGATAGTGTTTTTGCTTATAATACTACTCCAATATTTGTACCTAATACTGAATATATCTTTTTAGATCAACCAGCTGCAGGTATTAAAAATAGAATTACAGATAAAGTAAGAATAGGAGAACAAATACTCCCAGAAGGTAGTAATCAAGTATTATCTAAATATAGAAGTATTGAACAACAATTACCTCTATCACAATCATTTACTCCGGATGTTAATTCAATTGAAGCAGCATTTTCTCCACAAAATGAGATTAATGATGATATAATTGAGCAAATTGGGTATTTTAATTTAGGGGAAAAAATAGGAGATAATCGTTATAATTTCTATACTAGAAGTACAAATTCAAATTTCGCAGAATTTACAAGAAATGAAGAAGTTCCATATAGAACAGATTATCAAGATTTAACTCAATTTTCAAGAGAATATTTTGAAAAATACACATCAAATTATGATGTTTTTGATTATGTAAGACTTATCAAATTCTTTGATAATTCATTATTTAAGATGATTAAGGATTTTGTTCCTGCTAAATCATCACTATCATCAGGTGTTGTAATTAAACAACATTTACTTGAAAGAAGTAGATACCCACACCCTAAAGTAAATCCAACAACTAAAATTGCTAGGGTGCAAGGTACAGGATCAGCTGATGATACAATGGTTGATTATAATGTTAAAGATTTAGCTCTTAGTGGATCAGTTTCAATTGGATCAATTAAAGGTGGTGCTGGTGGTGGTCCAAATGTTTATAATCAAATAGCAAATAATCCATACGAACAAAGTATAGGAACAGAATTACCATTCGGAATACCAGTTACAAATTTAACACAATCCTTCACACAATCCTTAGATACAATAGCAGGTGTGTTTGAAACTATTGATTCTAAACAAGAAGAATTTTACAATGGTGAGTATAGTGGATCTGAATATGTTGTAACAGATGGTGAATTAAGTTCTGATTGTTTCGTATATTTACACGGTTTACCAGATTCAGTTAATTTCTCGGCATCCATGTTTAATGCTTCAAGTTCATTTGTAACAGCTGATAGATTTGTAGATTCATATGCTACCCCTATGATTAATGGGTATGCCTATTTCTTCGGTACAGGTAGTACAAGCACCCCAGGTACTTATTCTCAAGTTAGAGTTTCTAAATTTAATGCTGAAGGGAATAACTTAGGAAATGCTGTAGCAAGTTTAACTGCAGTTACAACAATTTCAGAACTTGAATCAACAAGATATAACTTTTTAGGCAATCCCGCAGATTTAGGAACGGATTACTTATATAATATAGGTAGCACATCACCCTCAGGAGATAGACCCCCAACATATACTAACAACAATATTATAGATATTTCATTTGATTCAGCTTGGTATGATACAACCAATTATCAAGAATTTGCAATATGGGCTGGATCTTCAGGTGGTACACTTGTACCGACCCAATCCTTTGAAATAAATGATGGTAAATATAAGACTAATAACCCACTATTTCCCCAAGTATTTTTTCCACTATCAATTGAAAATATCCAAGGTGGTGCCCCCGATAATGTAATTGTAACAAAAAAGAATCCAAACTTTGCTTCAGAATCAGTTTTCCAACCGAATGGTGAAATGATATATCACTATTCAAATGATAGTTTACTACAGGTTCAAGCTGAACCAATCCCAGGTCGTACAAGCGACGGTTGTAACATTAAGGTATCAGGTTTTGGCAATTTAAACAACATTAACACAGGTGATACTTCAGCCGATGTACAGTTTTGCATGGTTCAAGAAAGATATGGGGGTAGTGATACTCCTAGATATAAAGTAGTATGGGAAGGTAATGATGGTAATTTTTTACCTCTTACCACCGCTAGAGAAAACGTATTTCAAATAGCTCCCCCAAGTCAAAGTTCCTTTCCTACACAGGGAACGGATGAAAGTGAATTCCTGGCAACTGACCCGAGTGGTATAGAAACCAGGTATTTTTTAGGGTTTATGATAAAATCCCTATATCCAAACCCATCATGGAGTAACGCAAGTCAACCCTTCGACCCACCCCTATCATTGGCTGGTGCTATTACAGATACTTCTAATTATGCATCATTTTCTCAACCAACCTCAGTAACTGGAAGTACACCTATATATTTTTCTATCATACAATCGGGTAGTGATGACCAGGGAAATAAACTCCCACTTCCAACAATATTAGAACAATCAAATCCTGGTAATTTTAGAAATTCAGATTGTGATATTTTACAAGGAAATGCTATAATTGATAGACCTGGTACTTTATATTATGATGTAAATTATGAATCAAGTCAACAAGATCCATCAAATCAAGAAGCAATTTTAAATAATTCTGCACAATTTGCAAATGTCCAAAATTCAAACTATACTACATTATCTCAAATTAATCCTAGATATAAAGGTTCAAGAACAACATCAGAAGCATTTAATGTTTGGAATTCGGCTTCTGTAAATACATTTGGTAAGCTACCTACAGTAAGTAGAGAAAAAACATACTTTGCATACTGTGATAATTTCAATGGCACATCCCCAGAATTAAATAATAAAAGTATTGCTCACATACAATTCTTAGTAGATCAAGATGGTAATACAATACCACCCGATGAAACAAAATTATATTTAACACAAAATTCCTTCCAAACAGGAGAAACAGTATTTGTTAACTTAGAGGATCCCACCCTATTTGAAGCACCAATGAATGAATTGAATGGTTCTCAAACCGTTATAAGAGGTGGTTCAAGGGTCGATACTTTATTATACACTGATAGTGGTAGTTCTTATTCAGGAGCAGATATGGGGCCTGGTGGGGAAAGTGGATCAATTCAATTTAATACGGGTTCAATAACGGTAACAAATTATCAATTTGGTGCTACTAGAGATATTTCTCTAATAGTTAATAATGGAGATAACCAAGTATATAATTGGGATACTACAACTTCACCCAATACAGGTCAATGGGATTTATCTACAGACAAATTTACATTTTCATCAAATACAGACTCCCCAGTTAAATTTGAATTTAATGGTGTAACTTTCTTTTCAGGTTATGGGAATTTCCAAGTATACTTATTACTAAACTATTCGGGTACAGGCCCATTTAATGATATATTAGATTCATTTTCAGGGGTTTATGGAGGTGCTAATGCAACAGACTTTATTAACCTTGATTCAGGATTTCGAAATTTTTCAAGTGGAGATACAGTACAAGTATGGTATCAAGCAAGTTTTTATGGTACTTTTATGATGAATTATAATCTTAATGATGCTTTTACTTCAACTAATCAAATTAATCCTGATGGAGTAGTAGATCCTGTGTATTGGACTACAGGTAGTAATTGGGATAGATTGTGGTTAACAGGATCTGCAGGTTTATCTGAAGTTTATGGTTCTAGACAATTCCAATCTTGGGAACAATCAAATGTGAATGGTACAAATGACCCTCGTCCCGAATTTGATCCTATAATTCAGGATTTTACGGTTCAAGTAGGAGATGAAATTAGGTTTAATGGTGTTGAAGCTTATAGCAGAATGATTTCAGCTGTAAAATTACCAAGCCAAGAATCTGATGGATTGCTTAAAATTCTACTAAACGACTCAATGTCTACAGCTGCAAATCAAGATCATTTTTTATTAAGAAGATATGTAGATGATGCTTCATATGTATTAATTGATAGTAATAAACCTGAAGGAAGCACATCACCCGGTACTATGAGACCAGAATTTGTAACAGATAAACTAGAAGATAATTTTCCAGAAGCTGTATCAATTATTCAAAAATCTAATGCAGGCAGTTAATAGTTTAATATAGCTTGGATAACAAATAAAACTTTAATATATTTATACAACGACAATATTTATAACAAAACACACCCATGGGATACTTAAATAATTCGGTAGTAACAGTTGACGCTATCTTAACAACAAAAGGAAGACAATTACTCGCTAAAGGCGATGGTTCTTTTACAATTACTCAATTTGCACTAGGAGATGATGAAATCGATTATACATTATATAATCCAAACCACCCATCCGGCTCTGCTTTTTATGGTCAGGCAATAGAAAATATGCCTCTGATTGAAGCAATTCCAAATGAAATGCAATCAATGAAATATAAACTTGTTACTTTACCAAGAGGAACAGCTAAAATGCCTGTACTTGATGTAGGGTATACAGCTGTTACATTAAGACAAGGTGCTTCACTTGCAATTACACCTCAAACATTAAATTATTTAGGTGATAATCAATTATTTGAAGCTTCAGGATATACAGCAACCATAGGTGATATTAGAACAATGGCTGAATTTACAGCAACCGGAATTGATACACCAGCAGCAGCATCAGCTAATCAAACAACAACATTAGGAACATCAGTTTCTAAAACAGTTATTGGTACTTCAATTACATTAAGAGCAACTACAATTAATACTTTATTTGGTACTAATGCTGCTTTATATACTACACTAACAATAATAGGTAGAGACTCAGGAGCAAGAACAACTATCCCAGTAACAATTACTCAAACTAATTAAAAAATAAAAAATGGCATCATTTAAACAATTACAACCTTCAGATTTTGTAATTTCCTCAGATTCAGTATCCGGAACATTATGGAGTACAGGTAATCCTACCTTAACTACATTTTTTACTTCCTCTACACAGGCTGCATCTTCAGCTGGAGATTATTTCACATCTGTATATCAAACAGGCTCAGGTGATCCATCAGCAGCAATTCAATTTGATATAGCATATGCCAATGCTAAAGGCAGTGGTAGTTTATTATTTGATTCAGCTGTTAACGGACAATCTCCTACAAGATCATTATATGGTCAGTATAGAAACTTAGTTTTAGAAGATGAAAATGCTCAGTTTGTATTTGGAGAAGTAACTCAATCAGATTTCTATGTTCTTAACTTTGAAAGGGCTCAATATAAACAAGAATTATTTTTAGGCTCATTTAATTTAAGACTTTCAGGTTCAGCAGCAAATAGTCAGATAGATTTAACAGATAATAGTCAAGAAACAACAGTAGTACAATATAATGGTGCTGGTAGAGTTTACCAACTAATATCAGGATCTAATGGTGCCGCTACTACAGCAGGAATCCCAGCGGGTGCTACAGAAGCAGGTTATACATCACAAGGATCATATGGTTTACTACTCCCAGATATTGGTGTAGCACTTTTAAATGCTCGAGCTTTAGACTTAGCAAATCCAAGTGGTATTGCGATGGCAACAGCTACAGGTAGCAATGTTGATAATAACAATGCATCTAAATTATTTGCAACCATTAATAGAGGTAAATCTTTTGTATTAAATTCTCAAGAAACAATATCATCAGATTTTATATTTGTTAGAGCACAAAATCAAGAATTTAATTATTCTGAAAACCCATCATTTATATCAGGTTCTAGTGGTGAAGTAATATTCCAATCTTTTATTAATAACCCACAAACATACGCTACAACAGTAGGTCTATATAATAATACTAATGATTTAGTAGCAGTAGCAAAATTATCAAGACCATTAGAAAAAGACTTTACAAAAGAAACACTAGTACGTATCAAATTAGACTTTTAAATGAATGAGTGCATTCAAACAATTTTTATCTAAGGACATAAAACAAATCCCATTTACGGTTAATAAACAATTTTCATTTGAAAATAGCGAATTTTACGCTGATGAGGATGAACTCTACACTTATAAACAGTTTGTGGGTATTGAGAGATTTCTGGGTACTAATTTAAGTGGTTCACTATTTGAAACAGCAACAGACCCAACAACAGGTCACTCACAATCCTTATATCAAAGACAAGTATATGATTCTGTAAAAGAATTATATTATTCAAATTACATTTCATCAAGTTGGGGTGATCCAGGAACCGCAATTCAAAGAGAAAGTATTTCGGGATCATATAATACACCAAGTTATTATAATTATCTTTCAAGCACATTAACGGCTTCAAGACATTTTCCAACAGCATCAAATGCTCAACTTTCTGTTGTTTCTATCCCATCAAAGTTATTTGGTGAGTATATTCAACCAAAATCATTTGAATTTAAATATCAAGATACAGCAAGTAATATGTTACAAGTTTTAGATGATGGGGAAGGTAATTTATATAGCTCGGCATCTTATTCTTGGGGAGGCGGTTCTGTAGTAGCAAATGAAAATATAGGAAATATTATATATGAGCATGGGATGGCAGTTTTAACTAACCCATCTCTCCCCCATTTAGATCTTACAAATAACCAAAATGTAACAGCATCCTTTCTCTCATCAACTACAATATTAGAAAACGAATATAAGTGTGCAATTAGAGAAAATGAATTCAATTTCAGTTTAAACCCATCCTTAACATCTGGAAGTATATCAATTTCAAGTTCAATGGGAACCTTTAATTCTTCGGGTGAAATATTATATGATTATGTTACAGAACCTTACTTTTCACCATACATAACTACTGTCGGGTTATATGATGATTTTCAAAATTTAGTAGCAATTGGTAAATTATCCCAACCTCTACAAACATCTACTACAACCGACACTACAATTATAGTCAACTTAGATCTTTAAAACTATGAATTGGATTTATAAACAAAACCCAATGGAATTAATCTCCGATTTTCCTGATAATACCCATGGGTTTGTATATCGAATAGTACATATACCAACTAATAAAACTTACATAGGCCGAAAAATCCTACAAAATACAACTAAACTTAAATTAGGTAAAAAAGAACTTAAGGAATTAAAAGGTATAGTAGGTCGACGTCCTGTATATAAAATGGTAGTTAAAGAATCCAATTGGAAGACATATTGGGGTTCAAATAAATTCCTAAAAGAATTATATAAGACCGAACCAAAAGAAAATTTCAAACGTGAAATTATAATTTGTGCTCCTACAAAAAAGTTATTAACTTACTATGAGTTAAAATATCAAGTACTATATGAAGTTTTAGAAAAACCCGAAGAATTCTTCAATGATAACATCCTCGGTAAGTTCTTTACAAAAGACTTTGATGTGTGAGATATTGTTCGTATATTGCGGACTATGATAAATGAGCTACTGGTTAACCTTGTTAATTCTGTATTAGGTTCGGGTAAAAGAACAGCTAGGGGCAATCAAGCCCATAAATGTCCTTTTTGTAATCACCAAAAACCTAAATTGGAAATTAACTACACTGAAAACAAACAGGGAAATAATCCTTGGCATTGTTGGGCGTGTGATAAACGAGGTAAATCAATCCGCACATTATTCAACCAAGTTAAAGCATCTCCTGATAAATTTGAAGAATTAAACAAATTAATCAAAACAGGCTCTGAGGTTAAAGATTATGTAGTTGAAAAATCTATATCACTACCTAAAGAATATAAATCTTTAATATCAAATAATGATTTAATAGCACGCCATGCTTTATCTTACCTTAAATCCAGAAATATTCACGAAGATGATATATTAAAATATAATATAGGTTACTGTGAAAGTGGTAGATATGCTAAAATGGTTATAATTCCATCATATGACTCCAGTGGTAATTTAAATTATTTTACAGGTCGTTCATTTGAAAAAGACCCATACATTAAGTATCGTAACCCTGAAGCATCAAGAGATATTATTCCTTTTGAATTATTTATCAATTTTGATTTGCCTTTAGTAATATGCGAAGGCCCATTTGATGCTATAGCTATTAAACGAAATGCAATACCACTTTTAGGTAAAAATTTACAACAAAATTTATTAAAGAAAATAGTCACATCTACAGTTAAAAAAATATACATAGCTTTAGATACAGATGCCCAAAAGCAAGCCCTTAAGTTTGCTGAGTATTTTATGAATGAAGGTAAAGAGGTCTATTTTATGGATCTTGAAGGAAAAGACCCGAGTGAAATGGGGTTTAACAATTTCACTAAATTAATTCAAAACACCTACCCCATAGACCAATATGGCTTAATGGAGAGGAAATTACAACTATTATGAGTAAAAAAATCGTATTAAAGAATTCGTATAAACGTATTCTCGAAGTATCAGATGATGCTAAACAGATTACAATGCCAGATTCCCGTTACTATCAACGTAATGGAGAATATTACCCATCTATTACTTATGTTTTAGGTGCCTATCCAAAAGGTAAATTTTTTGAAGATTGGCTTAAAAAAGTAGGATATGCCTCCGAGCACATCGTACGTAAAGCAGCATCTCAAGGTACTGAAACTCATGAAATGATTGAGAGTTACTTAAATGGTAAGGAATTAAATTTCCTATCAAAATCAGGTCACCCACAATATGATACATTGGTATGGCAAATGTTCTTACGTTTTGTTGATTTCTGGGAAGAATATAACCCAAAATTAATTGAAACAGAAGTACATCTATTTTCAGATGAAATTAAAGTAGCAGGTACCTGTGATATGGTGTGTGAGATTGAAATTGATGGTAAAACAGAACTTTGGATAATTGATTTTAAAACATCAAATCACCTCCAGACAACTTATGATTTACAAACTGCTATTTATGGTAAATGTTATGAAGAATGTTATGGTAAAAAGGCAGATCGTTATGGTGTACTTTGGCTAAAGTCAAACAAACGTAAAGCCGCAGAAGGTAAAATCCAAGGTAAAAATTGGGAAATGTATGAGTCAAAACGTACACAAGAAGAAAATCTTGATATATTCAAAACTGTAAAAAAATTATTTGATTTAGAAAACCCTAAACACAAGCCAGCATTCACCGAATTTAGAACGCAAGCTAAAAGAAAAGTGTAATATTTATAACAAAATATAATAATGAACGATTTTGACCTAAGGAAATATTTAGCTGAAGGTATATTATTAAAAGAAGCTAAAGACAACCCTAAAGCTATTATATTAGCTGGGGGTGCTGGTGTGGGTAAATCCTATATAATTAAAAATTTATTAGGAGATTTAGATGAAGAAGCAGAAGTTTTTTTCCCTAAAGGTTCTCCTTTAAAGTTTAAATACTTAAATGTTGATAATTTTGTAGAAAAGAAAGGTTTATCTTTAGGGGCGGCCCAAGGTGAATTTCGAGGAGAATTTCAAGATGTTCAAAATAAAAGGGAAAATATACTTTGGGATACTACAGGAGTTAATGTAAAAAACACAACTTCACAACTGTCAGGGTATGATAGATTTATGGTAATGGTTTATACTCACCCAATAATATCAATCCTCCAAAATACTAAAAGAGGTAGAAAATTACCCCTAGAGGCTGTTATAAAAACTTGGGAAAAAGCTTATAGTAATATAGAAGAATATAAAAACCTCTTCGGTGAAAACTTTATATTAATAAATAACTTAGTCCCAGGATATGAAAAAGAAATTGAAGAATTTAATAAAGCTGTTAGTGGGGGTAAAGAAAGTTTAAAACAATACTTAACTGATTTAGTTTCTGGTAATGAAGAGCAATTTAAATCTTCATTTTCTAAAGAATTTGAATTTGAAACTAAGGAAATAGAACAAGCTTTTAATAATACTTTAACTAAAACTTCTTTTGATGAGGTAAAAGATGCTGGTATTTTAAAAGATGTTAAAAAGGCATTCCAGAAAGATTATCAAACAAATAACGAACCTCCCACCCCTCAATTATTAGAAAAAAGAGTCCAATCTAAAAGAAAAAATAAAGAAAAAAATAATCAAAATTATAATGATGATTTAGAGGGTATAGTTGTAAAATTAACTTCACCTACCTTTAACAAACTCCTCGACCCTTACTCAAATGGAGAAATTAAATCAAAATTTAAGAAATTCCTGAATTCATAATGAATCAATTAACCCAATATTTAGTAGACGGTATTCTTAATGAAGGAGAAGATTCTTTAGGTGGTGTAGCTTTATTTGGTGGTGGGTTTAAACCTCCAACAAATGGACATCTTGAAGTAGTTTTACAAGGTCTTAAAGAAAATCCTGAAGTAAAGCAAGTACAAATTCTTGTAGGTAGTGGTGAACGTAATGGTGTTACCCAAGAAGAATCTATTAAAATTTGGGAAATATATAAAAGATTTATCCCGGTTTCTACCCAAATAATTAAAGTTCAATCCCCATTTTCATACATTAAAACATATTTACAAGACCATCAAGATGAGAATGTTTATATCTTTATTGGTGCTCGTTCGGGAAATGAAGCAGATGACAAAGATGTAGCTAAGCGTAGTGCTTATGCTAAAAAATATAGCGATAAAGCTATACCAGTTGAAATTATTACAACTGGGGGGGTTAGTGGTACTAAAGCTAGACAAGCAGCACTATCAGGTAATAATGAAGAATTCATTACATTCTTTCCAGAGCAACTTACTGACTCTGAAAGAGAAGAAATTATTCAAATGATATCAAGTGTTATCAAAGAAGTAAAACTTCCAATAAATGAAAATGCTTCGTATAGTAAAGAAATAGATGTTAAAGAAAAAATAGATCAACTAACACAACATATGTTAGATAAAGGGTATAATATTGAACCCTTACCTACAGTTGAATTTGTTAATGGGGACAGCGATAATGCTCGGGATTTCTTCGGTAAAACTGCGTATTATAACCCGAACAACAATACTATCGTGTTATACACCGAAGGCCGACATCCCAAGGATATTGTACGTTCATTTGCACATGAAATGATTCATCATATCCAAAATCTAGAAAATAGATTAGGTGATGTTTCAACTACAAATACAATGGAGGATGATAACATTGATAAGCTTGAACAAGAAGCTAACCTAAAAGGTACAATGACATTCAGAAATTGGACTGATAGCTTAAATGAAAATTTAAATAAAATAAAATACACAACCCCAAATTTCGAATTAGAATGGGAAGAAGCAGTACGTTATCCTGAATTTAAAGAGATAGGTAAGGAAAATTGGATTAAAATTGCTAAACAAGGAAAGTTAGTTAACTATAGTTCAATTAAAGATATATTAGGTAATGTTGATTTAAATTTTGATAGTTTAGAAGA
>Ga0206131_10006123_pt1 | contig 12400 bp, 10 predicted proteins | sample Helgoland_Spring_FD_148636 | JGI IMG/M metagenome (GOLD analysis project Ga0206131, IMG submission 148636) | Pelagic subsurface seawater microbial communities from Kabeltonne, Helgoland, North Sea - Helgoland_Spring_Bloom_20160517_1 | ecosystem: Environmental > Aquatic > Marine > Epipelagic ... | reverse complement strand
ATCAAAGCATCATGCACAATTTTGATCACTTGCTGATCGGGGCGCACGGCGCGCATGCTGGCAACGCCAACCGCCTTTTCACGCACTTTTTCGGTAAAGGCTTTTACCGCAGGCAATGCGACATCAGCATCAAGCAAAGCCAGCCGCACTTCACGAAGCGCCGCATCAACATCCGACTCGCTGAGCGCGCCACGGCGTGCCAGCCCGTCAAAGACATCAGCTAATTTACTTTTCAGCGTATCAAACATGGTTTTGAACCTGCTTGCCCTTGGTTATTTTGCGTTACCACCATCATCCAAATTGCGAAACGCCGCTTAGCACCCGTGCTCGAAAACTTCAAGGACGTGTGGAACCCGCTAAGGTCATTTCATTTGGCGATGGCCTGATTTGATAGAAGCTATTGCGCTTTTTACCGCGAATTGTCAAGAATAAGTGATGTTCTTTATCTTGTCGAAAACACTTAGCCTTCTTCTTGAACCCCTGATCATCCCCTATCTATTTCTGGCGGTTGGGCTTTTTGCACGCTGGCGGCGCTGGCGCTGGATTATGCGGCTGGCCATTTTGACCGCCATTACCCTGCCGCTTGGCTATGGCTTTCTGCCGGTTTCAAGCCTGCCTTTGCAATTTCTGGAAAACCGGATTGACCGCGGTGATATCGGCCAACGCCATATTGATGGGATTATTGTTCTTGGCGGGTTTACAGGCAATGGCATTGTTGCACAAAGCCGCGATCATTATACTTTAGGCCAGGCGGCTGAACGATTTACCGCCGCCATGACACTGGCGCGCGCACATCCCTATACGCCGATCCTGTTTAGTGGCTTTTCGGGTGAGTTGATCCAGCGCGGCTGGCGCGAAAGTGATAATATCCGTGATCTGGTCAACCAGCTTGGCGGACTAGGCCGAACCGTTCTTTATGAAGAAAACAGCCGCAACACCTATGAAAATGCGGTGAATAGCCGTCAAATTCTAGCAGCGGAACCGGGTACAAATTGGATTTTAATCACCTCGGCAAATCATATGCCGCGTGCCATTGGCAGCTTTGCCGCCGCTGGTTGGTCAGGCGTGATTCCCTATCCGGTTGATTTTAAAACCCCGAAAACAGGCTATGCCGATTTTTGGGACATTGATCAGGGCGTCTTGCTTATGCGCCAAGCCTTGCATGAATATGCAGGGCTATTGGTCTATTATCTATCTGGACGAAGCGCGACGCTTTTGCCTGATTAGGCTTTACTCACCAACGTTACGGCGATCCATTTCGGCATCGACACCGGCAAGCGCCTTGGCAAATTCATCAGCGGCAAAGGGTTGCAGATCATCAGCGCCTTCGCCAACCCCGACAGCATGAACCGGAAGGCCAAATTCTTCGGCAAGCGCAACAACAACACCGCCTTTGGCCGATCCATCAAGCTTGGTTACAATCAGGCCCGACAAATCGGCAACAGCGGAAAAGGCTTTGACCTGCGACATTGCGTTTTGGCCAACGGTTCCATCAAGAACAATTACCGAATCATGTGGTGCGCTATCATCTAATTTCCGGATTACACGAACGATTTTGGCCAACTCATCCATCAGCTCGGTTCGGTTTTGCAACCGGCCAGCCGTATCAATGATCAACACATCGGCATTATCTTCCTTGGCCTGAACCATCGCCCGATAGGCAAGCGCCGCCGCATCACCACCCGTTGCATCGGCGATCACCTTTGTGCCAGTTCGCTCACCCCAGATTTGCAATTGCTCAACCGCGGCCGCCCGAAATGTATCGCCGGCTGCAAGCAATACGGTTTTGCCTTTGGCCTGCCAATTTTGTGCAAGCTTGCCTGCAGTTGTGGTTTTTCCCGAACCATTAACGCCAACAAGAAGCACAACATGTGGTCGGTTTTGGGGGTCAATCTCAAGCGGTTTGGCAACCGGTTTTAAAATAGCCTCCAGCCCATCAGCCAAGGCAAGCGCAATTGACTCAGCATCAACTGGACCGTCAAATTTATGCGCCTTTAAAGCAGTGGCAAGCCGGATTGCTGATGCCGTCCCAAGATCAGCAGCAATCAGCGCATCTTCGACTTCTTCCAATGAAGCTGCATCCAGTTTGGATTTGCCAATCAAAGCCGATAAAGAAGGTAGGCTGGCAAGTGATTCGCTGACTTTTTTGCTCGATTTGCTAAGACCGTCTTTTAGTTTTTTAAACCAATTCATGCGCTCTGCGCCCCCTTTGCAACCGCACGACCAACAAGACTGTCGCCATCACGCCCGATCAATTCAACATCAACAAGCTGGCCTGACGAGATAAAATTACCCACAAGCCGGATCCTGGCAAAATTACGCCCATGCCCGCGATTGCCTGCCTCGACAAGAAGCTGATCGCGCTTGCCAATGGCGCTATCAAGAAAAATGCCAAGTCGCGCTGCACCAAGGGCGCGCAATTCGGCTGCCCGCTGCTTGATCACCAAGGCAGATGTTTGCGGCATATCGGCAGCCGGTGTTCCCGGGCGTGGTGAATAAGGGAATATATGAAGATGGGTGATATCCGCTTTGGCGATAATCGCCAGATTGGCTTGATGCGCCTGATCATTTTCGGTTGGAAATCCGGCAATGACATCAGCCCCGAAAATCACATCTGGCCTACGGCGACGCGCCTCGTCACAAAAGCGCAGAATGTCACGCGCCAGATGGCGGCGTTTCATCCGTTTCAAAATCAAATCATCACCATGCTGTAATGACAAATGCAAATGCGGCAAAAGACGCTGGTCTTCGGCAAGAACATCCATCAATTCAGCATCAGGTTCAGCCGGATCAATTGAGGATAGACGCAATCTTGGCAAATCTTGCACCGCATCCAAAATCTGGCGAACCAGATTGCCAAGCCTTGGCCTTCCGGGCAAATCACTTCCCCATGAGGTTATATCAACACCAGTTAACACCAATTCCTTGCAGCCATTGTCAACGAGCCGCCGTGCCGCATTAATCAGATCGCTTGCTGGTGCCGACCGGTTATTTCCGCGTCCATAAGGAATGATACAAAAGGTGCAGCGATGATCACAACCCTGCTGAACCTGCAAAAAGGCGCGGGTATGTTCGTGAAAACTATCGACCATATGCGATGCGGTTTCGCGTACTTCCATCACATCACTCACCAAAAGCGATGGTGCATCATTGGCCGCTAATTTTGTCCAGCTTGCCGCCTGCAATTTATCATGATTGCCAACAACCTGCGTTACTTCAGACATTGCCGCCCATGTTTCAGGCGCAATCTGGGCAGCGCATCCCGTGACAATGATTTTGGCATCGGGGTGATCGCGGCGAGCTTTACGAATGGCTTGGCGTGCCTGTTTTTCGGCTTCGGCGGTTACTGCGCAAGTGTTAAAAATAATCGCATCAGACAGACCGGCAGCACCCGCCTGATCACGGATCACTTCAGATTCCCAAATATTCAACCGGCAGCCAAAGGTTTGCACGTCAGGCGCATTGCGTTTGCTCATGCGCTCGTCCTCATCAATGCAAATAAATCGCCGTGAAGCACCCCTTCAAAAACATAGGCAGCCGGCCCGCGCATAATCACCCGTCCGCCTGATGTGCCATCATCTTGCCAGTCGATAAACACACTGCCGCCATCCATGATGATTTCATTGCGCCGCGCACCGCGTCCTGATCGCTTCACCGCAACCCCAACAGCACATGCCCCGGACCCACAGGCAAAGGTAATGCCGCCGCCACGTTCCCACACCCGCATGCGAAACCGGTCTGGCCCAACCTTGGTCACAAAAGAAATATTCGCCCGATCAGGAAATAGTGGATGATGCTCAAGCTGCGGTCCGATATGCGCAAGATCAACCGCCTCGGCATCATCGACAAATAACACCGCATGCGGATTGCCCATTGAATGGCAAACTGCCGTCACCGGTGCTAATGCGCCAAGATCAACTGCCGCCGTATCGGCAGGGCTTGCCAAAGGCACCTCATCCCATGCAAGCCGCGCCGGCCCCATATCAACCGCGATATGATCGGCATCTTCGGCCGCACGCCAGCTTTGCAAAATGCCAGCATCTGTCTCGATCGACAGCTTTGATAATCCAAGATCGCGCATCACCAGATCGGCAACGCATCTTGTGCCATTGCCGCAAGCGGCAGCGTCACTGCCATCGCTATTGAGGATCTGCATGAAAATATCGGCTTTGGCCGAAGCGCGAATAACCAATATCTGATCACAACCAATGCCAAAATGGCGGTCGGCAAGGCGCGTTGCCACAGCAGCCCCGATCACATCGGGAATGCCATTTGCCGGATCGCGCGCATCAAGAACAATGAAATCATTGCCAAGGCCATGCATCTTTAAAAAAGCTGTCATAGCAAAGCATATAGCCGGTTTTTCCCCATCGCGAAAGGGGGTCAGCATGGTGATGATCGCAGGTTAGAGAGTCAGGCTGATCGGCACATGATCTGATGGCTTGTCAACGCCGCGCCAATCGCGGTAAATTTCCGCCTGTGCTACCTTATCGGCAAGATCATGGCTGACCCAGATATGATCCAAACGGCGGCCACGATCACTGGCCGCCCAATCGCGCGCCCGGTAAGACCACCAAGAATATAATTTCTGATCATCACCAAAATAGGCACGAACCGCATCATGCCAGCCACCATCGGCAATCAGCCGTTTTAACCCATCGGTTTCCACCGGCGTATGGCTGATGATTTTCAATAATTGTTTCGATGACCAAACATCACTTGCCAATGGCGCAATATTCAAATCACCGACCAAAATTTCGGCCTTTGGCTGATTTGCACTGAAATGGTTTGTCATCTCGTCAATGAATTGCAGCTTATGAGCAAATTTCGGGTTTGCTTCAATATCTGGAACATCACCGCCAGCTGGAACATAAAAATTATGAATGCCAATACCATCATTGGTCATTGCCCAGATATGGCGGCAATCGGATTTGCCTGTCCATTCCATATGGTCGATTTTGGCAAGCGGCTGGCGCGCAATAATCGCAACACCATTATAGCTTTTCTCGCCACGAATGGCCTGATGCGGCCAACCTGCCGCAGCAAACGCTTCGGCTGGAAAATGCATATCTTGGGTTTTTGTCTCTTGGAGACATAACACATCAATGTCGGCCTGCTGCAAAAATGCCAGCACTGTCTCAAGGCGAAGCCGAACGCTATTGATGTTCCAAGTTGCGATTTTCATTTCGAATGGCTCCTTAAAGGGGCGGTTTAATCACTGCCACCGCAGTGCCAGCCAAAGTTTGTTGGCCGTAGGCAAAGGTGGGTTAATTTCCGTTAAAATATTCGGGAAGGCGAAAAACCTCATTGGCGATGGGCTGGTCATAAACGATATTTTGCAACGTCACACTGGTTTCGATACCAGCCGCGTCAAGCACGATCCAGCGCCGAAACTGGAATGGTTTTTCGGAAAATTCAAGGGTCAAACGGCCAGCGCCTTCGCCATCATCTTTACCAATTTGAATCCGCACAATGCCAGCAATGGACGGTAAAACACGCGTTTCATATCCATCAAGCCGAAACGAGACCTTATCCGCCAGAATAAGCGAAAGCGGGGTTTCAGAAACTGGATAGCTTGTAAGCAGGCGTTCATCTGGACGGTCAACATGAAGCCAGATACTGCTGGTGATCAGCTGCAATTCATCGCCTTTGCCATAGGTGATTTTCATGCGTGACGGACGGCGAAATGCCAATTTGCCTTCGGCGCTTGTACCATCTGAGGCCACCTGCACAAAATCGGCTGAAATCGTTCTGATCTTGTTAAACCATGTTTCGGCGCGCATCACATCATCATTGGCCATCGACGGCATCGCGACCAGCATGATTGGCAAGCTAGTAAGGAACATCACCATCGACCCGAAAACCGTGATTAACTCTCTAATCATTATCAGTGTCTTGATCCATGATGGTAGATTTTTTGGCAGTAAGGTGATTGGCATTAGAGGCCACCATTTTCATTATCGGTTAGTAGGACATCGCGTTTGCCAACATGATTCGCAGCTGAAATAATGCCGTTGCTTTCCATTTCTTCAATGATCGTTGCGGCGCGGTTATAGCCAATTTTCAAATGCCGCTGAACAAAGCTTGTTGATGCTTTTTGTTCACGAACGACCAACGCCACCGCTTGTTCATAAAGGCTGCCGCCATTGCTTGGCACCGCCCCGTCATCAGCACCATCGCCGCCAATTTCGACCTCTTCAACAACCCGGTCATCATATTCAGGTTCGCCTTGCTGGCGCAGGAAATTGGCAACAGCTTCAACCTCGCCATCATCGACAAAGGGGCCATGCACGCGAACAACCCTGCCACCACCTTCCATAAACAGCATATCACCCCGACCAAGAAGCTGTTCGGCACCCTGTTCACCAAGGATTGTGCGACTGTCGATCCGCGACGTGACCTGAAAGCTTATTCTGGTTGGAAAATTCGCCTTGATTGTACCGGTAATCACATCGACTGACGGGCGCTGGGTTGCCATGATAACATGGATTCCCGCCGCCCGCGCCATTTGCGCCAAACGCTGAACAGCACCCTCGATTTCCTTGCCCGCAACAAGCATCAGATCGGCCACTTCATCAATCAGCACTACAATGAATGGAAGCGGTGCCAGATCGAGGATTTCTTCTTCATGGATCGGTTTGCCGGTTTCCGGATCAAAGCCGGTTTGAACGCGTCTTGTCAAAACTTCGCCCTTGGCGCGAGCTTCGGCAAGGCGGTCATTATAACCACCAATATTGCGAACCCCCATCTTGGCCATATTGCGATAGCGGTTTTCCATTTCGCGAACCGCCCATTTCAACGCGGTAACTGCCTTTGACGGATCAGTCACAACCGGACTTAAAAGATGCGGAATGCCATCATAAACCGATAATTCCAGCATTTTCGGATCGATCATGATCATCCGGCAGGTTTCGGGCGTGTGCCGGTAAAGAAGCGACAGGATCATCGCATTGATGCCAACAGATTTGCCGGAACCGGTGGTACCGGCAACAAGAAGATGCGGGAATTTGGCCAGATCAACCACCACCGGCGCACCGGCAATATCCTTGCCAAGCGCCATTGGCAGGCTTGAACGATCACTGGCCCAGCTATCATGGTCAAGAATATCCCGAAGCATAACAACCTGCCGGTCTTCGTTTGGCAATTCGATGCCAATCACATTTTGGCCGGGCACCACAGCAACCCGAACCGAAATGGCGCTCATTGAACGGGCAATATCATCGGCAAGCGAAATTACGCGTTGCGATTTGGTGCCCGGTGCAGGGTTCAAATCATAGCGGGTGACAACCGGCCCATAGCGCACATCGGCAATCGTGCCATTGACGCTGAAATCTGATAGGACATTTTCGAGCTGGCGCGCGTGATCTTCAAGAATCGATTTTGACGGGCCTGATTGGGTTTTTGCTGGTGGATTCAATAGGCGGGCAGGCGGCAATTGGAACCCCGAACCATTGCCAAAATCAAACATTTCCTGCTTGAAATTCTTTTTGGTGGCGCGCGGTGACCGCGCTTTGCCAGCCGCGGCCTGATTGGCATTTTGGTCAGCCACATGACCAGCCGCATCGGCAACAAGCACCGGTTCTTGACGTTGTCTTGATGGTTTTGGTTTGCGCGGCGGTTTTGCCGCAACCCGTTTTTGCACATTATTGACCGAACCCGCAACCCTTTGGCCAAAGCCAGCGACGCCTTCCAACAAAAGTCCAATTTTACTGGTCTTGCCAGATCCTTTTAACCATTGCTGGAGCGAAATTGCCGCCACCCAAAGCCATGATAGCAAGCCAAAAAACAGCGCCGCACCGCCAACATAATGAATCGTCTCTAGCCCCATAAAGGACGGTATCGGCTGCATGACCCGCATGATCATTCCAATGATCACCGCGCCTGCCGCCCCGCCATTATCACTGGCACCACCACCATCAAGCGCAAAAAGACCACCAGCCAGAAAGCACAAGCTTGGGGGCAGAACAATGATCCGAAATCGTATCCATGGCACTGGCTGTTTCCGGAAATAGGACAAGCCCCAGAATAACGGCACCAAAGCCAGAAAAAATGACGCAAGCCCGATTGCCGCATAAAGCCCAGCCGAAATATTGGCGCCTATCGGCCCAAGCCAATTGGCTACAGGCGCCGTTGAAACCTGATTAAAGGACGGGTCACTTTTACCAGCGGTGATGAGCGCAATAAGCAAAAAACCCGATATCACAAAAAGCCCAAGACCAAAAATTTCCATCAACCGATTTTGCAAAAACTGCATCATCGCAATGGAAAAAATGGGTTTCTTGTCTTCACTATCGGCCATGACTTTCCTTATAGGGTAAATCTGTGTGGCAATCTAGGCATTGCCATAAGCATTGTTACTAATCAAAGGCATTATCATTGCTGGCTTTTATAAATTTTCGCCACCCGTGAAAGCGCCTCATCGGTGCTTTCAGCATTATGAACAAGCGCCAATCTGACATAGCCAGCACCCGGATTGCCATCATCGGTTTCCAGACCCATAAAAGATCCGGGAACAGCCTTTACCGCCTGTTCGGCCATCAGCCTTTTGACAAATTCAATATCATCATCGACCTTGAGCCACAGGAAAAAGCCGCCTTGCGGTGCGGCAATGCCAAGATGTTTTTCAACAAGGGCGAAATTGGCATCATAATAGGCACGGATTGCCGCAACATGCGCCTCGTCATCATAAAGATCGGCAGCGACCGCCAAAAGCGGGGTTGGCACCAGTGATCCACCATTGCCGACAAGTTTCAAATATTGCGCCACAACCTGCCTGTCACCAACCATGAATCCGGCGCGAAGACCAGCCGCACCCGACCGTTTTGACAGTGAATTCAACACCACCAAATTGGCCAGCGGATCAGCATCGCCAGTGATGCCATCTTGGCGTGCAACCAAGGCGGCGGCCTGCATCAGACCCGTTGGCGGACTGCCCCGCCAAATATCGGCATAGCATTCATCCATCACCAGCAGAAAATCATGTTTACGGGCAAGCCGGATTACATCGACCAGATAATCCATATCCATAACGCTGCCTTGCGGATTTGTCGGGCTGCACAGATAGAGAATGCTGGCGCGGTCAAGATCGGCAGATGCAACCGCATGAAGATCGGGAAGAAAATTTTGATTGGCACCACTATTCAGCCAGATCGTTTCCCCGCCACTGGCAAGCGCACCGGCGCGCCATGCATGGTAAAAAGGATTGGTCACCAGCGCCGCAGCATTTGGCTTGCTTGCCGTTACCAGATGGCCAAGCAAATGAAGTGGCTCGCGCGTTCCGGGAACCGGAATGATTTGGCTTGCATCGACAAGCGCTGCCGCTTCGGGCCAACGCCGCGCGATATAACCTTCAATCGCTGCGGTAAAACGCGGGCTTCCCGTTGCCTTTGGATAGAATTGCCATTGGTCATTATGACGCGACACGCTGTCGATCAACAGGGCGGCTGGCGGCTGTTGTGGCTCACCAATCGACATATCAAGAACGCCCAGATTTGCTGGCGGCGTTATCGATTCAAGAAGCCCACGAAGCTGGACAAACATATTGCCGTCAAAAATTGCATGCGCTGGATTAAGTTTCATGGATTTTTTCACCATATCAAATGAAAGGCTTGGTCAAAAGAACGGCTTGGCCCGCCAATTGGTTATTTCGCCCTCATTGGTAGCGCATGGCTTGCGCTGGGGCAATGGCTGCGATGATGTTACTCACTAGCAAAATAGACCAATTTCAGTAAACTAATCTTAACCAGATTGATTATGATGGGTGATCTGGTGCCAGCGCACCATCTTGCCTTGAAAAGGATCACGTCCCCATGCCGCAAATGCCAGCCATTTTTCTTGATCGCGACAATACGCTGATCCGTGATGATGGCTATATTTTCGAGATTGAAAAATTTGCCTGGACCACTGGTGCGGTGGCAGCATTAAAGCGGTTTCATCAGGCCGGATTGCCGGTATTTATCGTGACCAATCAAGGCGGCATTGGACGCGGCATCTTTACCGAAATCGATATGCATAAATTCAATCATCATCTGATTGATGCTGCCGAAAGGGCCGGCGGTGCCATTACCGATATTGCCTTTTGTCCCCATCATCCGCTTTCACCTGATCCGGCAATGGCGGCAGCGTGTCCTTGCCGCAAACCCGAACCGGGATTGCTGTTTGATCTTGCACAAAAATGGCAGATTGACCTTGGTGGCTCGGTGATGATTGGGGATCGTGATAGTGATGTTGAGGCTGGAAAGCGGGCTGGCATGGCCGCCTATCTTTTTGATCGGGGTGATCTGGATCAGCTTGCCAAACAAGTGATAGATCGCCATTTTACGGCAAAGACGGACGGCAGCAAATGACCGATCAGACACATTATGAAGTGATTATTGTTGGCGGTGGGCTGACCGGGGTGATGATGGCATTGGCGCTGTCTTATGGCGGCTATGGATCGGCCGCAGCACCGGCTATTGCGCTTGTTGATCGCGCCCCACCACAGCCCCATTCAGTCAATACCGAAACAGCCCACAGAAAATCACCAAATGCCGCATCAGGCACCGCCATAACCCCAAGCGGTGATCATCGCACCACCACCATTCACGCCGCTGGCAAAACCATGCTTGAAACGCTTGGCGTCTGGCCGCTTATTGGCGATATCGCAACCCCGATCACCAGCATTAAAATTGCCAATGGCGCACCGCGCCAAGGCGGGCTTGCGCGGCGTCAACACCCCGAATTTAGCCTTGATTGGCATGATGCTGACCAACCAATGGCCTATGTTGTGGCCAATGACCGGCTTCTTGATGCCCTCTATATGGTGATGGCAACACGGCCCATTGCCCATATCACCGACGCCGAGGTGACAGGCTTTGACGGCGCAGGTGATCTTGCCCGATTGCAATTTGCCAACCGGCCCGATTTAACCTGCCAGCTGGTTGTTGCTTGTGATGGCGCGAAAAGCAAATTGCGCGATTTTGCCGGTATCCGCAGCTTGGCCGAACCGCATCGGCAAACCGCCATTGTTGCCAATCTGACGCTCGAACGCGATCACGCCAATATTGCCTATCAGCGGTTTTTACCAGGCGGGCCATTGGCGTTGATGCCGCATGGCCCGTTTCGGGCTTCGCTTGTTTGGACCTTGCCAAAGGCCGAGGCCGATCACTTTCTGGCGCTTGATGAAGCCGGTTTTGCCACTGTGCTACTAGCCGCTTTTGGCGAAGCGCTTGGTGGGTTGCAGCTTGACGGGCCGCACCTTGGCTGGCCCTTAAAGCCAACAATTAGCCGCAAAATGACCGGCCCGCATCTGGTTCTGGCAGGCGATGCTAGCCATGCGATTCACCCGCTTGCCGGTCAGGGGTATAATCTGGCGCTTGGTGATGCGGCGGTTCTTGCCGATTGTCTTGCCCGCGCCAGCGCTCGCGGGCTTGGCGCCGGTCACCGGTCGGTTGAAACTGATTATCTTGCCGGACGCAAATTCGAAGTCACCGCCATGACAGCCATGACAAGCGGGCTGAACCAGCTTATGTCATTTCAGCCAGCCATTGCCAAAGTCACCGGCGCGGGTATGGGGCTGGTCAATGCCAGTCCGGTAAAATCATTTTTTCAGAAAAGCGCGATGGGTGGTCATCTGGCACGCGCCAATCTTCTTGAAGGGCGTTTACCTACATAATGGGGCCTACATAATGGTACACAAATTATAGAGCCTAGTTGCGGCGCGCACCATTACTGGCAAGACGCGCCAGATAATCAGCCATCAACTGATCCTGGCGAAGTGCGTAATCATAAAGCAGACCCCAGCTAAACAGGCCGGTATTATGCCCGTCGCTAAAGCCAAGCCGGATTGCATAATTGCCAACCGGTTCAATGCTGCTAATCAGGATATCTTGTTTTCCCGCTGGCGTGGTTTTCTGACCAGCGCCATGACCCTGCACCTCGGCGGATGGCGATTCAACGCGCAATAATTCGGCTGATAGCGAGAATTGCGCGCCATCATCAAAACGGATTTCCAGCCGATCCTTGGCTTTTGAAAGCCGGATTTCTTCAGGCCAGACATCTTGTGATGGTGTTTGCGGCGGTGAGGTGGTCATGGGGTGCAATATCCTAGCATTTAAACTTTATCGCCAAACTTGGCATTCAATCTTTGTATTAAAACTTGGTGGTCATGGCAGTTTTGACGGTCATGGGCGGCAAAAGCCTATTCATCTGCGCCAAGATCACGCGCTTCATCGCCAAGCATGATTGGCACACCAGCGCGAACCGGATAGGCCTTGCGCGCCTGATGGCTGATCAATTCATGATTTACGCGATCATAGGTCAAGGGGCCACGCGTCAAGGGGCAAACCAGCACTTCAAGAAGCCGCGGGTCAATTTCATAATCTGCCGCAGGGTCAGTGTCGTGCATCATTGCCTCCGGTCT
>Ga0206131_10006122_pt1 | contig 12401 bp, 16 predicted proteins | sample Helgoland_Spring_FD_148636 | JGI IMG/M metagenome (GOLD analysis project Ga0206131, IMG submission 148636) | Pelagic subsurface seawater microbial communities from Kabeltonne, Helgoland, North Sea - Helgoland_Spring_Bloom_20160517_1 | ecosystem: Environmental > Aquatic > Marine > Epipelagic ... | reverse complement strand
GTTATTACTTTTGTTATTGTTATTACTTTTGTTATTGTTATTACTTTTGTTATTGTTATTACTTTTGTTATTGTTAGTACTTTTGTTATTGTTATTACTTTTGTTATTGTTATTACTTTTGTTATTGTTATTACTTTTGTTATTGTTATTACTTTTGTTATTATCATTTACCTTTTCCATTAAATATTCATTCATCATGTTACTTTCTGAAGGTCCTTCATTTTTACTAACTAATTTAATAACATTATCACCTTCTTCAAATTGTAAAACATCTTCTTTTGATTGAGGAAATTCCAAACTGGTTAAAGTTTTAGAAAAAGAATCATAAATATATTGTTTATCAGAAACTAAATCTCTATATATTAATGGTTTTTCTTTACCATTAATCTGATTATAATAGTCAGTATTTTTAGGTATAACATAATCACCTACTTTAATTCCATCTTTTATATCTTTATTTCTATTTTTATTAAATTCTAAATATGCTAATTGAGAACAAGTAGGTAATTTAGTTAAATCATTTCTTAATTCTTGTAATTTATTTAAATCTAATTTTCCTAAATTTATATTTCTTAACAAATCAATGATTTCCTTATATTTAGTATCTGTCTGAACAAATTCTGCGGCATCTGTAGAACAATTTGAGTAATGAACATTTGCAGTTCTGGCCATTTTAAAAATATCATCAATAACCTTCTGTTTTAAGTCTGTCATATCTCCATATGAAATACTCTCGAAATTTCCTTCTTTTGAGTCAGCAATCTGCTTACAATATCTTAATCTATCAATAATTACTTGTTTAATATCATCAGTCATAAGAACATTAACATCTTGATTATTACTATCTTTCTTAACACCTGTAACTAATTTTCCACAAGCTTCATCTTTTGAAACATCTTTTGCTCTAATAATTCTATCTTTACACCTGTCGCTACAAATATTTCTATCACATTCTTCCCACATTAATCCTAGACTACTAATGCATTCATTACTTTCATTATATGCTTTAATATTTTTTTTTTTTTGTAATTCATCTAATATTTCTCTGAAGTTATTTTTATCTTGTCTATATGAATAAACTTCTTCATCATCTAACGGTTTTTTAGGCATATTATTCAATACTCTAAAATAAGTATCTCTTACATTTTCATCATCAAATTTATCATACATTTTCTCTAAAGTTCTAAACATAGCATTTGCAGAATTAACATTATCCCTTGTTAAACTGTCTATTATAAGAGACTCTAATTCTAAAGATTTTTCTTTTAAGGAATTATTATTTTTTTTTGGATCTTCTTGAAGAAATTTTTTTAAATTATTGTCAATTTCATTTACTTTATTAGAATTATCATTATTTTTAAGATAATATCTTTCATCAAAATTATTCATAAAATTATTTTCTTCTTTTTTCATCTTATTTAGATTAGATGAATTACCTGTCATTTCTCTTGTTCTTCTATTAATCATTTGTCTTCTCTGTTCCATTATTCTTCTAATTTGTTCATTATTTCTGATATTATTATTATTATTATTATTATTATTATTATTATTATTATTACTGTTATTATTGTTGTTGTTACTCATATAATAATAATATACAAAAAAAATAAAAATATACAAAAAAAATAAAAATAAAATAGTTTTAATTCTCAGTAAAATCCATTGTGCAAATCGGACATTTTACATTTTCTTGAAACCATTCTTCTGAACATTCGGAACATATTTCATGTTTACAATTTAAAATATTAATTTTATTACATTTTTCAAAACAAACAGGACAATCTATTTCTTTTTCTTCAAACTTAGATATTTTATCTAAGGAAATACCTTGATTAACTTTATTTTCATCTAATTCTGATAATTGTTCATAACTATCTACTTCTGGATGAATACTATTTAGATAATTAATAATATTTGTATTATTTTGTATAAGCATATTTATATTTTCTAATAAAGACTCGGGTGAACTAGGTTCTTCTGTATTTTCATTAGTTGTATTAGGAATTGGAAAGTAAAAAATAGGTGCTTGTATACCACATAAACTAATATGATTATTATAATCTTCAAATGGTATTAAAGTATCACATTTTTCACAGGGAATTAGATTTTCCATTTCATTTTCACAAAATTTTGAATTACATTCTAATTCATGTTTTGAATATTCTTTAATAGGAATTTGTTTTTTACAATTGAAACACTCTTTTGACATAACTATATAAATTATTAATTTAATTTTTTATATAGTATAAATTATTTTATTATTTAAGAATTGTTGGTCAGGCGGAGAATAAATATGAAGTGATATACATCTCTTTTCGCCATTAATCATTTTATGAATACCTAAAGTATTATCTATATATCTAATTTTATTTTTTTCTAATTCACATTCATTAATTAAATTAAAATTTATATCATATAATTTTTCATTTATACTTCCTTCCAGAACCTTTAGAATACAACCTTTATTTGAATGATTATGTATTTTGGTTTCTTGAAATGGGTTCCAACATACAATAAACATTTCAAAATATTGATCTCTATAAAATAAATTTTTTTTATAATTTTTATTACAAAACTCTATATGTTTTTTCCAATCATTTGAATTATATTGATTTAAAATATTTATTGATTTTGATAAATTATTTACTTGCCTAATTTCTCTAATTAATCTATTCATATTATATATATATATGAGTAACATAAAAGTTGTGAAAATTAACAATATGCCTGAACCTTCTAAAAAAAAAACTAAAAAAAAATCAAGTAATGATTTAGATTACCTAAAAAATATAATAAGAGAAAACCCAAATAATCAATTAGAAATAAAAGATAATAGTAAAATAAAAAAAAATAAAGAAATTGAACACTTACTCTCTAAAAGAAAATCTATGAAAAAACCTTTACAAATAATAAAAGTAGATAAACCTAAAATACAATTAGATAAACCTAAAATACAATTAGATAAACCTAAAATACAATTAGATAAACCTAAAATACAATTAGATAAACCTAAAATACAATTAGATAAACCTAAAATACAATTAGATAAACCTAAAAAAACAAAAATAAAATTACAATATTTGAATAAGAAAAATAAGAAATTACCTAAATCTATAATTAAGTTGAAACCGGCTACAAAAAAAGATTTAGATAAATTCTTTAAAAAAATAGATAGAAAGAAAAAAATAATTGCTTCAAATATCAAAGCACCTAAATTAAAAAAGTCTAAAAAAAATATAAGTAAATTAATAAGTAGTAATCATTCAGAAGTAAATCCTTTTAGTGCTGTTATTCAGAAGGTAATTAAAAAAAATAAAAAGAATATAAAGAAAGTTATAAATAAGTTATCTAGAAAAGAATTAGTAGATAAATTAAGTAAATTAAATTTAATAGATAAAAATACAAAGGCTCCTGATAATATTTTAAAAGATATTATGAAATTAAATGAAATTTCAGATTTAATAATTGAAAAATAATTATTTTTTAGTAAACAAATCTTTAATCTTGCCATTTTTACCAAATAAAATAAAGAATGACATCAATGTTCTAAATAATACGGCATATAAACCTATTGCCATCATTTGAGTACTTTTAATTAAATAACCAATAAAAAACCCTACTAAACCTTCTGGCGTACCTCCTAATAATTGTAGAAAATTAAACCAAAAATCTACATCTTGTGCTTCTTGTGTTACAAAAGTTTTATGACTTTGGAAATAAATTGCTGGGAAAACTAAACAATTTGTAAAGAAAGCAACTGCTTCTACTATAGACATATTACCTAATCCTATTTTTGTTAAATTTACATTTTTTTCTTCCATAATTTTTTTTTTGAATTCATCATATTTACTCATTTAATATAGATAAATATTATTTTTATTATCTTTTTTTATATTAATGGACATAAATAAAGACAATAATCAATTAAGTAATCAACCAAATAACTTAGGTAACCAACCAGGTAATCTTGGTAATAATAATAAAGATTATTTAAGTGATCAACCTATTAATGTAATAGAAAATCAAATAAATAATTCAAATAATGAAGAAAATAATAATCCAGAAAAAAATAATAATAATATTTTACCAATAGTTAGACAAGGAATAAATACGGATAATAAAAATAATATTTCAAATAATAATAATAATAATAGTGAAGTAAAAAGTGACGAAGAAATACAAGAAGAAGTAGAAGACCAGCAAAGAAAATTATTAGGATTACATGTTGGACAATGGGGTATAATTTCTGCGGTAGTTAATTTCACTTCAGTAGTTTTTCAATTATATAAAACTGTTAAATCCCAAAAAGCAAAATCATTTTCTATGCCATTCATCTTCCTAATGACTTTTTTAAATTTAGTTTACACAGTTTTAGGTATATTAACTGAAAATCATGGAATGACTTTTGCTTGTTTAGTTTTCGTAATTTACAATTTAATTATTGTATATTATTACTATTTTGGCAAATAAATATATATTATTTTGCTAAGTAAATATATATAATGGAAGTAGTAGTAACTAATAATGAAAGTGAAATAGTATCTTACTATACAATATTTCATTTCTTGTTTGGATTTATTGCCGGGTATATAGGTATACCTTTAGTATATTGGATTATAATACATTTATTATTTGAGATATTTGAAAATTTATTAATAAGAATTCCTACTCTTTATCCCTATTTAACACAGATTGATAAAAAATTATTAAAATTTCTTAATATGATACATAGTATATTAGGATTTAATATACATACAAAACCATATACAGGAGATACTATTTTGAATAGTTTTGGAGATAATATATTTGCTATTTTAGGTTGGATGATTGGTGCTAGAATTATAAATAAAAAACTTATGTATTATTAATTAGATATTCTCTTAATGAAGAAATAGAGTCAGGAATTAAAGACATACAATCAACACCTTCATCAACTAAAAATTTAGCAAATTCAGGAAAATCACTAGGTGCCTGTCCACATACACTAATCTTTTTATTCATTTTCTTACAAGTTTTAATTACTTTTGAAATCATATATTTAACTGCATCATTTCTCTCATTATAAATATGTGATACTAATCCCGAGTCTCTATCTAAACCTAATATTAATTGTGTTAGATCGTTTGTTCCGATAGAATACCCATCTACAAGTTCTAAGAATTTTTCAGCTAAAATTATATTTGATGGTATTTCGCACATTAAATATACCCTTAAATTATTCTTTCCTCTTTCTAAACCAAATTCCTTCATAGTTGCCAAAACTTTTTTACATTCTTCAACCGTTCTACAAAATGGTATCATCAGAATTAAATTGTAAAATCCCATTTCTTCCCTAACTTTTTTTAATGCTATACATTCCAACTCAAAAGCATTTTTGTATTCTTCGGAATAATATCTTGAAGCACCGCGCCAACCAATCATAGGATTTTCCTCTATAGGTTCATATGAAATACCTCCGAGAAGATGTCTATATTCATTACTTTTGAAATCGGAAAATCTACAAGTAACATCTTTTGGATAAAAAGCACCAGCTATTCTTGCAATACCATTTGCCAATTTATCAACAAAGTAATCCTTGCCACTCTTATTTTCAATAAGTTTTCCAATATTATTTCTCATTTCAATTGGTATATTAGGGTAATCTAATAGAGCTTTAGGGTGAACTTTAATATAATTATTAATAATAAATTCCATTCTGATTAATCCAACGCCTTCATTTGGTATCATAGAAGACATAAAACAATTTTCTGGATTACCAACATTCATCATTAGTTGTGTTTTTAAATTTGAATTTTTAGTAGAAATTTTAGTTTTAACAATCTCATAATCTAATTTTCCTTCATAAATATATCCTTTTTCACCTTCAGCACAAGATAATGTTACTTCTTTATTTTCATCAATTATTGTAGTTCCATTTACTGTTCCAACAATAGCCGTTATACCTAATTCTCTAGCAATTATAGCAGCATGACAAGTTCTCCCTCCCCGGTTAGTAATAATTCCAGAAGAAAGTTTCATTAAGGGTTCCCAATCTGGATCTGTCATATCAGTAACTAATATATCACCCTCTTGAAATAAATTTTTTTCAATACTAATGTCTACATCGTGTAAAATTTTAGTTTTTCCACTGCTAATTTTTGTTCCCACCGCAACACCTCTACATAAAATTTTATTATCTTGATTATTTGATAATATATATTTTTCTAAATATTCTTGATTGGATTTTGCTGAGTGTATAGTTTCACTTCTTGCCTGTACTATATATAACTTATTATCATTACCATCTAATGCCCATTCGACATCAACAGGACATTTATTACCTTTCATTTTAGTGTAGTATTCTTCTATTTCCAGGACATATTTACTTAATTCTATGATATTTTCTTCCGAAAGTGAAAATAAATTTTGATTTGCTTTACTAATTATAACTTTTTCTAATCTTTTTCCTCCACTTCTACTATATATTAATTTTTCAGTTTTATGACCTAATTTTTTATCTATAATTGCTCTATATCCATTTTTTAATCTATCTTTATGAACTATAAATTCATCTGGTTTTATTTGACCACTAACTACCATTTCACCTAAACCATAAGAACTATTAATTAAAATAATTTTGTCATTTCCTGATTCTGTATCTAATGAAAAAGCAACTCCAGCGGAACCTAAATCCGACCTTACCATTTTCTGGACACCCACCGACATATAAACCTTAGTATGATCAAATTTTTTTGATATTCTATAAGAAATAACTCTATTAGTGAAAAGAGAAGCATAACAATTTTTAATTGCTACTAGAATATTATCAGTTCCTTTTACATTTAAATAAGTTTCTTGCTGTCCTGCAAAAGAAGCATTTGGTAAATCTTCAGCATTGGCAGAAGACCTAACTGCAACATCCAAGTTAGAATAATCATATTCGGAAGATAATAATTTATAACTTTTGATAATTTCTTCTCTTAAATCATTTGGGAAATTAGACTCTTTTATTAAATTTCTTATATTTTCACCTACCTTTTTAATCATCTCATTCGCATTTTTAGATTTTTCTAATCTATCTAATTGATATTTTATATTTGTTTCTAAATTATTATGTCTAATAAAATATCTATATGCTTCACATGTTAAAGCAAATCCATTAGGAATTCTGATATTAGATAAATTATTATACATTTCCCCTAATGAAGAGTTCTTACCTCCGACAATTTGCGTATCATTAATTCCAATCTGATTAAAAAAAGAAATAAAAATTAAATTACTCATAATATTAATAATTTAGATATTTAAAGTCATTTAATTTTTATTTTTTTTTTTTGAAAATGACTAAATTCATGAAATTTAATTGCGGAGTTTAACTCTGATATATATTTTTTAATTTCATCATTATTATCTGTATCCTTAGGGAATTTAAGATAGAAATAATATCCTTGTTTTGAATATAATAATCTAAGAGTCTCATGTGTCCTCTTCAAATGTGTAATTAATACTTGTCTAAGCATATTTATTTCCCAAGGTAGAATAATAATAATTCAATTTTTATTTATTTACTACAATAGGTAATAGATCACTTGTCAATTGTGTATTTTTATAACTTATATATTTTTTATCTTTTAATTGAGGTTTATAAGCAAGAACTGATTTATAAGGATTAGATTTTATACAATTATAAAAACCTTTTTTACAGTCTTTTCTAAAATGTTTTTGAATACTTAAAAAGTTAGGCACATGTTTATTTGGATTTACTATAAATTTTTCTTTTATGAAATGCGCAGATACCAATAAAATAATCAATAAAATTAAAATAATTAATTTAATCATTTTAATATTATAAAAGTTTTTAATTATTGACTCTTATATTGAATTATGCCTAAAACAATACATAAAAATACTAATAAAGATATTACAAATATCACTAATAAAGATACTTTGTTTTTATCTTCATCTTTCCCAAAAATTTTATTGTTAACCAAATCTAATTTGGTAATATTTTCTCCAGTAGTACTAGGTGGTTCATGATCATTAATATCTAAGTTATTTTTAATATTTTTTTTATTATCTATCTTACTATTTTTAAACATAAGCAAGTCATTACAAGAAGGTAAATTATTTAAAATATATTTTATCTTTTGAAGTTCGAAAATATCTTCTATATCATCTATTTCATTTTTAGTATCAATATTATTTTGTTTAAGATAATTTTTAACAGAATTTAAGCATGTAGAATATTGAACATTAATAAAATTTAATCTATTTCTAATATTCTGTCTTAATTTATTTTTATAACCTTCTAATCCCGAAACTCCTAAATTTTCTATCTGATCAATATTATTTCCATCTAAAATATTTATTAATTTTAGATTGTCATATTGTGATGGTTTGATACATTCTCCCATGTTACAAATTTGAATACTTCCTATTGTACCTTCTAATTTATACATTAATTTATTTTTCATTTTAGGATCTAGTATTTTACTAGAAATATTACCCTTATATGATCTTTCATTACCTACAAAACCTTGGTTAGGCCAAACTTTAACTCTTAAACCATCTGGCACTAAAATATAAGAAGGAATAAAATCAAAATTATCTACATCTTTTCTATCATAATTACCTATTGGTAAATTAAATGATATATTTTCTAATCCCTGAACAGTAAAAAAAGATACTTCCATATCTTTACATTCCATTCCTCTTTCATCCCAATAACATCCGTCTACATTATAACAATTATTCTTCATATTATCTCGACAACTTTTTATTTCATCATTATTATTATTATTATTATTATTGTTATTGCGATATTCATCTTCTCTTTCGGCATTATATAAATAATTTTCTAAATTATTATTATTTCCTAAATTATTACCTACTTCATTATTATTATAATTATTTCTTTTAACCAATCCTTGTTGAACATTCATTTCTCTCTGTCTTTTTAAAAAATTCAAAAACCCTTTTTTATTCAGTGGTCCTTTGTTCTCATAATTATTATTATTATAATTTCTCAGATTATTATTTTGACTTCCGCCAGATCCTTTGTAATTTTTATAGTTCCCTGTCGCGAAATCACTATAATTACAACTTTTACAAGGTTCGCAATCTGTATCACAACCAAAAAAAGCATTTTTTCCATGGGTAGTAATTTTTTTACCACAAAATTGTTTTTTTGAATGTGATTGATTTATACAAGTACAACCTTTACAATTCATTAATATTATACAATATTTAAAAATTGAATAAATTATTATAAAATAAAAATTATTTATGGAAAATATAAAATTCAATCTAAGAGGTAAAATAATAGAAATTCCAATAGTTGAATTAGAAAATGACGAAGAATGGTATATTACACGATTAATCAATTATGATAAACCTAATGATGAAGGAGAATATAAAATATTTGAAGATGAAGAGGTTTTTACGAATATTATAGAGCCATTTCGACATAAAACATTAATTATTTCTAATAATAAAAAAATAGATTACTTCTTTCATTTGACAGATAAGTGGTGTTTACCAAAATGGTTATAGGAATTGATAAAAAATAAAAAAAGACATATTAGAAAATACAATGTTAAATATTTTAAACAATCCTATAAAATTGTGTAAAACTGGTTTTAATGAAAAAGAAAATACTTCAAAATCCTGTAAATATCATCCTGGAAAATTTATGTTTCATGTTAATAAATTTGGGTGTTGTGGTAGATTAAAAGACGAAGATTTATACAGTATTGGTTACCATGTGGAAACAATTGAAACTAAAATGAAATTATTATCTGATAATAAATAATTTATATCTATATTGGAAATATTTTTGAATTTTCGTTACAACTACAACAACAATGAAGTAATAAACTTATAAAGAATATTATTGTTGATGTAAAAATTAAAAAAACTATGGTTAAAAATACACTTCCTATAGGTATATGAGAATATAAAAATATTATAAATGATTCATTCTCCATAAGGATTTTTCTATCTTCTTTATCAAACATAACAGAATAAAAATATGTACTTCCGAAAAAATACATAATAAATCCTAATGAAAATAACCAAAAATCATAATAATTAAAATATTCATTATCATACTTTAATTTATTTTTATAATTTAGACCTACTCTAATAAATAAGTATATTAGTAAAATTATGTTATAACAAAAATTTATAATTATATATCCCTTGACATTTATATTGAAATCAATAATATCGTCTGTTAAAATAATTAAATTAGAGAAAATCTGTTCAATATAAACTAAACATAAAAATATTTGTAAAAAATAATACATATTTTTCAATATATAGATAATTTTAAACCATTTCAATAAAAAATTTTTTTATTTTATTAATTTATGAATAGAAGTAAAAGAATGATAAATAATAAAAAGGTAAAAAAATGTTCTAAAATAACTGAGAAAGATGAAAAAAAGAAAATCAAATGTATTAGAAAAGATGGTAAAATATTTGATTTTCCTAGAAGATTTAGTAAAAAGAAATGTAAAGGTAAAATTAAAGGTTTCAGTATGATGAGTTCTTGTGCTCCTTTCAAATAGAATTCTTAAATTTCCAGTTTCCATATATTATATAATTCGAACATATAATAAAACTCTGTGTAATAATACCATAATAAAACAAGTTTAATTGGTAAAATGAAAATAGCATATTAAAATGTAATAATAAATCAAAGGAATATGAAGGAATACCATATATTTCTAGAAATTTAAACATACTAGTTTTAGGTTCTTCTTTATCCTTAAATTTATCCTCCAATACTGAAAGAAAACATCTTCCATCTAAAAAATACCAATGACATATTACACCAAACATCCAAATAGAACTATAAATCATATAATTTATAGGTGTTATATATGGAAAAAGAATACTATAATAAGTAACTAATTTATGAAAATAATTTATAGACTTTGCTATTTGTGTATATTTCATTAAAATTATTTATTTCTTATTATTATTCGTTTAAATATTTAAATTCTCTGAAAGTCAGAGAATATCTAGTTTCTGTAGAATTCGTTTTAGGTATTTCATGTGAATAATATTTTTGACTTGCTCCACCCATTAAGAATAGTGAATTATCTTCCAATTCCATTTCAAAATCAACTTCCGAAGTTTTATCTTTTTTCATAGAATTGTAATTTTTCAAATCATAATCAATTTTCCTAAATACAATTTTTCTCTTCCCTCCAATTGATAATCCACTAATTGTGGGATACTCTCCGAAACTATCCGGTGTATCTCTGTGTGGTTTTATAGAGTCTTTCCCATCTCTATATTTATTAACCAAACAACTATTAATTAAAGGTTTATCAATATTAGAACAATATTCATTAATTAAATGATTTGTTTTTTGATTGACTGCTTCTTGTATTTGAAGTAAGAAATCATCATATTCCTCCGATTTCCATCTTTCGTATTGATATTTCCAATTTTCATTAAAATATTTTTTCTTTTCCTGATACCAAACTTGCATTCTTGGTATTTCTTTACCACTAATACTCATACCTTCTTTGTATTCTTTTATTTCCAACCATTTTTGTAAATCTAATTTATTTTCTTTTCCTAAAAAATTAGGCATATAACAAATAAATGTCAATTCTCCATTAATAATAGGATAATAACATATAATTCCCTTGTCATATAATTTAGCAATAGAATCTGTCATTCTTTGATTATAAAAAATAATTATAAACTTAAATCAATTTTAATTAATACAGCATACATTAATTTCATTAAATATTTTTTCTATGTCTAAATACCAAGTAAGTGGGGCATCATAATATTCCCAAATAAATACGCCTCCGAATTTATCTCCATATTTATTAACAATTTTCTTTAATTCAGTAGTATAGTCTTGACCTGAAATCATTCCCATAATAACCTTTTCACTAGGATATCCATTATCAATAGTTTCTGTGTAACTTTCTTCTGAATAATTAAAATAGAATTGACCATTAAAATATTCTATCATTTTTCCTTCATCAGAATTATATAAATCTTTATATATAAAACCTCCCATACCAGGATTATCTTCCTGTAATGAACTTTGTATAGGTGCCATAGTTATTATGAAATCTTGACCGAAATCTTCCTTAATCTTTTTAATTAGCATTTTTACATTTTCTAATTTTACATATTCCTCGATATCCAAATCAATACCTTTTATAACTTTTTTACTTTGAACTAAATTCTTTAAAAGAGGATAATATATATCAAAATTATTAAATAGATTATTAAACGCACCTCCTGCCCCACCTACCATTAAAATAGTAGTAATATTATAATTTTCGGCTTCTTCCAATTCATTCCAAACTGTATCAAATTTTGGATCTAATGGAGTAAAATCATTTAGGTGAATATATGGCGAATTATCTGTATTTAAACCGAAATGA
>Ga0206131_10006113_pt1 | contig 12409 bp, 12 predicted proteins | sample Helgoland_Spring_FD_148636 | JGI IMG/M metagenome (GOLD analysis project Ga0206131, IMG submission 148636) | Pelagic subsurface seawater microbial communities from Kabeltonne, Helgoland, North Sea - Helgoland_Spring_Bloom_20160517_1 | ecosystem: Environmental > Aquatic > Marine > Epipelagic ... | reverse complement strand
GACCATTAGGCGGAATCTATAAGGAAATTTTTAAAGAAGAGAATGTAGATTTAAATAATGATTTGGAATCTTGTGGATTATACTATCCATGTGGATATAATGGGGTGGAAAAAGAATTGAGAAATTTGGATTTAGGACAGAATAATAAAAATAGAGATATTTTCGGTATTTGTGGGAGTGATGTTATCGCTAGTAAAAGTAGTCTTTGGAAAGTAGTTTCCGAATATTATGGAAGAGAAAAGGGTAGTAAGTTAATCCCAGAATCTTTCCTTTTAAAAGACAATCGTGAATTGCCAATTTTTAAAGAAAAATTCGACCCAGGAAAAGTATATATTCTAAAAAAAAATATTCAAAGAAAGAAAGGAATTAAATTAACTAGTGATTATAATGAGATATCTGAAGCCAATAAGAAAAAATATGTTATGGTCCAGGAAAAAAAGGAGAGTATAATAATCAATAAAAGAAGAATGAATCTTAGAATTTACATTTTTGTTCAGTGTAAGGATGGTATCAAGAGTGTTTTTATTCATGATAAAGCAAAATGTTTATACACTAGCAAAGATGTTATTGACCCAGTAAATTCAAATGGAGAAGAGTTTGAAACATTAATTACAAATAGTTATGTTACTGACTTAGAAATCTATAATAAAAACCCGCTTACTCTTAATAAATTATTAGAGTATTTAGAAAATAATAATGGAGTTAATGGAAAACAATTAAAACAGAAAATTAATAAAAATATTACAGATGTATTTAAAGCATTAGTTCCTAAGGTATGCAATTGTAAAAACTTACAAGGAAATAATATGTATCAGATGTTTGGTGCAGATATATTAATCGATAAGCAGTATAATGTCTATATGTTAGAAGTTAATAAGGGACCAGATATGAAACACAAAGATGAAGCTGACCATGAATTAAAGAAACGTGTAGTCTTTGATACATTTGAAAAAATGGGCGTTGTAAAACCAAAAACTTCCGAATATAAAAATGGATATACACAAGTAATATAATTTTTAAAATTTTAGTTATGTTATAAATTTTTTTTTTTTTTATTTCATTATAAATAGTATTATGACTAATAAAACTGAAAGGTATTATTTTTATTTTTGGATGTTCCAGGTTCAATATAGAAAGATATTAAAATACAACTTACATAAAAAAGAATCTTTCTCTGATATTGAAAATATATTACGAGATACAAATTTTGTAGATAGGGTTCAAAAACTATTAGTTTCACTAGACAGAATTCATAATGTGAATGTAGCTATGGACGCTAAGAAATTTTTATCATGTTTTATGATGCATAAATTTCCTGAAATGATTAATTATACCACAGACCGCGAAGACCTTTCTATGTGTCTATATAAATGCTGCGATTCTCTAATATCTCGTTTTACAGAATTGGACGATTATATGAAACGAGTAGAGTTTTTATTAACATTGGGAAAGTATAAAACTATATTTGAAAAATTTAAGGACCAAGATAGGTTAGATATGCTAGAATCTTTAATATTAACTCTTCTAGAACTTGAGGATTCCTATAAAAACCGTGAAAATAAATTTGATGAAGATACATTAAAATGTATTAAGGGTGAAATTGATAAAACAATGAAAAGAATTAAACAATTTAAGGGTTTAGACATTTTAAAAAAATATAGAGAAAAGGAATTAGAATTAAAAAAAAGTATAGAAGAGAATATGAAAAAGGCATTTTGGGATACATATAGCACAGAATTAGAAAAAGAAGAACCTAATTATAAAGTTGTAATTCCATTATTAACTGAATTAATAGGATTTATAGAAAAATGTGTTCCAAAAAATACGGAATTTATTGAGGATTTTAATGAACGCATTGATATTGAATTTATTAAAGACCTTATCGAAGAAGAAGTAATAACTAAAGATGAATTAACCAACACGACTGAATATATACTAGATACTATTAAATCTCTACATTCACCAATAAATGATGAATCACTCGAAGAATGGAGGAGAGAACTACGCTCTGAAGAATCTACATCAAAATATTTAATCCAATTTTTCAAAGGAGCTTTCTTACGTGTAGAATCTATTTTAGTTGATAAATCTACTTTTTTTCACACAATGCGGAATAATAAACATTAAAATTAGGTATATTTATACAAAGTTCTTTTACATTTTCAATATAATCATTAATAATACATGTGCAAATACTATTAATTGTAATACTAATATTTTTCCCACTTTGAGTAGTATATTTTAATATTTCCACTTTATACTCTTCTGGAATTTCATCTTTAATAGTACCAATAAGTATTAATCCAATAAGATGATGTTTTTCAACATATTTTTTTAATTCCATAAATTTTACAGATAAACCAGTAGATTCTAATTCCTGTTTGCTATTAAAATATTTTCTAATTAAGTTATTTAAATCAGAGTATTCATCATAACCTTCAGTAAATCTTTTAATTCTTTTTGTAGATAAAATCGCCACTCGTTCTTCTAAAGAGTAATCCATTAATTAGAATTAGAATTAGAATTAGAAATAACTGTATTCAAAATCTTAAATTATTAAAAATTGATTTTTTACTAAAATATAACTTAAAGTAATAAATAAGATTTATTAGTAAAATGTGTGGAATAATTGCCTATTTTGGAAATGAAAAGACAGAAAACATGAATGAAAAAAGAGAGCTGTTTTTGAAACTATCAAAACTTATTAGACACAGGGGACCTGACTGGAACGGAATTTATGAAGACTATAAAAACAAAGTATTTATAGGCCATGAGAGACTTAGCATTGTTTCTCCTGAATCAGGAAGCCAACCTATTATTTCTGATGATAATCTTCAGGTATTGAGTGTTAATGGTGAAATTTATAATTACAAAGAACTCTACAACAATACTCTATTAAATAAATACACCTGTTCTAGTAAGTCAGATTGCGAAGTCATTATGCATTTATATAGGGAATTTGGAAAAGATACGGCAAAAATGTTAGATGGAATTTATGGATTTGTATTATATAATCAAGTGTCTGGAGAAGTATATATAGCTAGAGATCCCATTGGGATTATTCCATTGTATATTGGGTGGAATTCAACTGGTGAGCTTATGGTAGCTAGTGAGTGTAAGTCATTAGTAGAAGTATGCAACAGAATAATTGTGTTTCCTCCAGGACATTCTCTTACATTTAATGTGAAATCACTTCCAACCGAAGAAACTATTAGTTTTAATAAATTCTATAATCCACTATTTAGAGATACAGAAAAAACATTTGAAAGAATAGAAAATGATGAAGACATTGAAGCGACTACAAAAAAAATAAGAGAATCATTGGAAGTCGCAGTTGAGAAAAGACTAATGGCAGATGTACCATTTGGTGTTCTATTAAGTGGAGGATTAGATTCTTCATTAATTGCCTCTATAACCAGCAGACTTATTAAAGAAAAACCTATTAATTCATGGAGTAATAATCTCCATAGTTTTTCAATCGGATTAAAGGGAGCACCTGATTTAATTGCCGCAAAAAAGGTAGCAGATTTTTTGGGAACAGTTCATCACGAATTTCATTTCACTGTCACTGAAGGAATTGATGCAATACGCGATTTAATTTGGCATTTAGAAACATATGATGTAACAACAATTAGAGCAAGCACTCCCATGTATCTTCTTTCAAGAAAAGTTAAATCATTGGGTATTAAGATGGTATTATCAGGCGAAGGAGCAGATGAGGTATTTGGTGGTTATCTATATTTTCATCAAGCACCTACTGATGAAGAATTTCATAAGGAATGTATTAGTAGGGTAGATAACTTGCATCATTTTGATTGTCTAAGAGCTAACAAATCAACTATGGCTTGGGGAGTTGAAGCACGAGTCCCATTTTTAGACCAGTCATTCCTTAATACTGTTATGACAATTGACCCTAAGGTTAAAATGCGCGATTCAAGAGAAAAATGGGGATTGAGAAAAGCATTTGACACTCCTGAAAATCCATATCTTCCTGAAGATATTCTATGGAGACAAAAAGAACAGTTTTCGGATGGCGTAGGATATAGTTGGATTGATAGTTTGAAATCATATGCAGAATCAATGGTTTCAGACATTGAGTTTCAAGCTAGAAAAAGTGAAGATAGTCATTTAAGAACACATGAAGCAGTTTGGTATAAAAACATATACGATGAATTATTTAAAACAGAATTACCAATTAAAAGATGGATACCAAGAACAGATTGGAATGGTGTAGGATATGATCCTAGCGGAAGAGCACAACAGATTCACGAAAACTCGTGTTAATTATTCATTAATCATTAATCATTATTCATTAATCATTAATCATTATTCATTAATCATTAATCTATTTTTTTTTCTAATTCACAAAACCAAGATACATTGATACATTCAGGGTCTTCGTTTATAAAATGTAATCCTTCATTTTCAATATCGGCATTGTTTTTTATTATTATTCCATTGAATGGAGCTTTAATGCTATTAGCAGCCTTTACACTTTCAATAAATACTAAATCATCATCAATATCAAATTCTTCTCCTACTTCAAAATTATATTCAATATAAACTAACTCTCCTAATAATTCACTAGCTTTATTAGATAGACCTATTTTGTAATTATTAGCATTATTAGTTTGATATAACCACTCATCACTATCAGTGTAGGTTTTGTTGCTGCTGCTACATAATCTTGTTTTTAACAAATTACTATTAATACGATTGAAATATTTTAATATTGTATTTCCTGAACGGACACGAGAAAACATGACTATTTATTTAAAAAAATAAACATAACTTTTTAAGTAATTATATAAACAAAAATACTAATGCTATTAATGCTACAATTATTTCTGCACGATAAGCATCCAAATTTTTATCAATATATGGACCTAAAATAGGTATATTTTTAACCAATGCTTTATTTTTATTTAAAAGCATAATAGCAAAAAATCCAACTAGTAAAACTGTAAGACTACGAAACAATCCCATAATAATTATTACTTATAATAAATATAGATATTAAATTAAACTATACAACCATATCTACTGAAATATTAGGATATGGATGATAACCAATTATTTCTAAATCTTCAAAAGTGAAATCAGTTATTTTTGTCTTTCTGTTTTTAATTACCAATTTAGGGAAAGGACGAGGTGTTCTAGTTAGGCATTCTTTGATAGCAGTCGAATGATTTTCATAAATATGAGTATCTCCAGTCACAATGGTTAATTCACCAGGAGTAAAATCTAAACCTTCAAGATTACAAAGCATATGAACAAAAAAAGCACCGGTGCATACATTCCAATTATTAGCTAAGTAGTAGTCAGAACTGCGAAGATTAATCATTACATTCAATTCTTTCTTTTCCAAATTTACATAAAACTGATATAAATATAAACAACTTGGAAGTGCTGCTTTACAAACTGTGGCAGGATTCCAAAGAGTAATAATCATTCTTCTGCTTGTTGGATCATTTTTTAGAAGACTCACCAAGTTGTCTAATTGGTCATAACCCTTTCCTGTATAATCCTGTTTGCAGTCTTTGTAATCACCACCAAAATGTCTAATATTAAAACCATAAGTTTCACCCATATCTCCCTCAGGATAATGATTAAGTCCTCTATTGTCTAAAAATTCACGTGAGGTGTTTCCATCCCAAATATGGATGTTTTTATCAGTTAAAATAGTGTTATCGGTTTTACCACTCAAATAAAACATTAATTCTTCAAAAATACCACGAGTATATTGTCTTCGTGTAGTTAATAGCGGAAAAGTATCTCTTAGATTATATTTCCACATTATCCCGAAGAGACTTTTAGTAGCTACAGCGGTTCTATTATTTCTTGTGTTAAATAAAGAATCTAATTGCTCTAATACATCTAAATAAGCCAATTCTTCATTATTCTGCCATCCTCCTAATTTTGTATAATTAACAAATCTATACCAATAACTATCTCCATCTTCTTTCAAAAATTCACTTACACTAGATATTTTAAAATGCTCTTTTAAAGATTTAACAGGAAAGAAACTATCATAATCCTGTGTTTTGGGGATGTTATAAACTTCGGTAGTATATACTTTTTCTATAAATTCACTATAATTCTCAATTATTTCGGTATAAATGCTTCCGCCACCTATTATAAAAATTCTTCGTTCTTTTTCCTTGCTCAAATAATTATTTATTAAGTCATTTACAGACTCAAACACTAGTAAGTTCTCATTTTCTATAAAATTTGTTTTGTTTTTTGTAAGAATTATATTCATTCTATTAGGTAATGGTCTAAAACTAGAAGGTAATGATTCCCATGTTTTTCTACCCATCACAACAATTCCACCATTTGTAATACTTTTAAATGATTTCAAGTCTTTTGATAATCTCCATACTAAAGCGTTATCTTTTCCAATACCACCATTGCGTCTATCATATGCAACAATAACATTTAATTTCATATTGGTTTTATTATGTTTTATTTCTTAAGTAAATATTTACTAAATATTGAATCTGATTTATGATATACGGCGAATGAATCCTCGGTATTTTTATAATTGTACCACCAATTAAATGGAATGTAAAGCATTTGACCAGGATATAGAATGACTTCAATATATTTAGTTTCTGTTAATTTAGGATAATCTAGTAAATTGTCAGTAAAAAAATCAATTTGACTTTTATTACCTTTAGCGTATAAATATTTACGATTTTTTGGTGCAAATAAATAAACCTTTTTTACACCTTTTAATTGAGTAATCATTAGTCTATAATTATCTTGTCTAGTTACTGTGTTAGATATACCTTCACTCTCGCTTAAAATATTAATATTACTTCTACTATTTAATGGGGTATCATAATATCTAAAATGTTTTTTTATATTTTTATCTAGTTTTTTCTTTTCTTTTGTATCTATTTCTTGAAGAGTATTTAATGAATATTTCTGAATATCTTTAAAATTTTTTGATACACTAGTAAAAATTGTAGGATATGATAATTCTACATTTTTTTCAAATTGGTTTTTATTTGGATTTTCAATTTGAAATATTTCAATATCATTATTGAAACGATTTATATAATTTCTTTGAAGATACAAGAAAAAGCCGATAACGGCAACTGAAAATAACAGAATTTTAAACAATGTATTCATTTTAATAATATAAGTTTTTTATTTTATTGGAAAAACGCCTAAGAATCTAAATCATTAATAAATAATAAAAACAATATAAAGAATTATTAAACATGGAATATATATAAAATGACTAATACACCACACGAAACTGATAATACAAGACAACCACATGCCGACCCAGAAAGGGATTACATTGGATATGTAAAATGGTTTGATGATAGCAAAGGTTATGGATTTGTTCGTATCCTTACACCTGGCGATCACTATGAAAATGATGTATTCGTTCATCAGAGCAATGTTCATCCACAGCGTTCAACATACAGAACACTTAGAGAAAGTGAAACCGTTAGATTCAATCTAAGTGAAGAATCCGATGATAAAGCTATTCCACAGGTTGTTGAACTTGTTGGAGTAAATGGCAGACTCTATTGTGATTCACGAGTAAGACGCAAACCAACTCAGTCTAATTCTCATGGAGATGCAGACGAATCAACCTCAAGTAATACAACAGTAGCAGACGCTGCTGGTGATCCATCTCAGTGGAAGCGTGTCAATAAGCGTTCAAACAAATAAATTATTTTATGACCTATTTTTAATTTTATCTTTATCTTTATTTTATGGATTCTGAAACAATTTGGACTACAATTATTTTACCTTTGGTTATAGCACCAATTTCATGGTTTTTGAGTAAGATTTACCAAAATTATGAGAATGAAAAATACAATCGAAAGCGTGAAATGTATAGCATAAAACGCCAGGAATATGAATTACAATTAAATCAGTTCCTTTATCCAGTTTATTTTAAATTACTTCTTATCTATCAATTGGACTATAATATTCCAGATTATGAAAATAATAATGATAATGATGATAATGGACTTAATTTTTCTGATTCAGAAAGTGATTCATCTATTTCTATTGATAATGAAGGCACTGAAGAAAAAGTAAGATGTGTTGGATATTATACGCGTGAAAGTGGTACTAATTTTAAATGTCGCAAATTGGTTCCAAGGAGTGATAAAAAAAGAGTCTGTAAAAGTTGTAAATGGAAATATGCTAAGGATAAGATTAAACTTAGAATTGATATTGGTGGTATAAAACCTGAAATACTTAATAGAACTGAATCCTATATCCAAGTGCATATGCCCAATGAACTAACTAATGAAAATTTAATAGAACATAATGAATTGCAGATAGATAATCGATTAAAGAAAATGGGTTATTTAAAAACAACATTGGAACAAGAAAATATAGAGAAATTAAATGACACACTACATCAACTTTATATTGATATTAAATTACTTATTGAAACTAATGTGCATATCATAAAACCAACTTGTCATGAAAGAAACATTTATGTCAATTTTCTCCGATTTATTGAGATGAAAACAATCTTAAAATGTAATAATAAAAAAATAGAAAAGGATTTTGGTCAAAAGAACAATAATACTAGAGTTCTTAATTTAGTTGAAAAAAAATTAAAAGAAATAAACAAAAAATATTATGAATTATTGAATAATGGAATTACTGAATAATGGAATTATTATTGAATAATGGAATAATTATTGAATAATGGTTAATTATTGAATAATGGTTAATTATTGAAAGGACTATTAACAATATTTGCCCTTTTAATATAAATTACATTCTTAGGTCTTGATTCTAGTTTATCTTCACTACTTTCGATAAAACTAGCCTTTCCCTGTCTCAATTCTTCATGATGAGTCTCAAATACTCCATTAATAAAATGATAAGCTGTTTCAATCTGTTCCAAACTTCTTGCGCCAGTAATAATCAAACTACCACTCTGAAAAATAGCTATGGTGACCTTCTTACACTCTCCATTTCCAGTTCCTTTACCATTTCCTTTACATGGAACAGTGCAATAACATCTTCCAGGAAATTCATTATCTTTGTAGTCAGTATTCCAAAAATATTTGGTATTAACTCCTGGATAAATACATGGTTCATAACTACTAAATATCTTATACTGATTAACTAGAAGAGAGTGAAGAACTATTCTTTTAATGTCAAAACATATTTCATAATCACTATTAATTAATGCTATACTATAATTACTAATGCTAATTTCACTATTTTCGATACATGGATTATTATCAATACTAACAATTTGTTCGCTAATATTTTTAATACGTTCAAGAATAATACCTACTGAAATTTCTCCATTTTCTATCTTTTTAATACCAGTTCCGCTAATAGAACCATTACGAAATAATTTTATGTTATTATAGAATCCATTTTCAGGCTGAGTAATAATTGTAAGACTATTATAAAACTTACCCTTTTTAGATGATTTCTTATTCTGATTTTTGGGATTGATACCCTTAACGTGTATAATATCATTATTTTTGTATTCAATATATTTAATTTCATTGTCGATTTCCAAATTTTGTGCAAATTTTACTAAATCGATTTTAAATGACTTTTCTGGATTATTAATAGCATTAATTCCAGATTTAATTGTATGAGTTGTAATCCTAAGTGGTGAAGGCGTACAATTTGGGTAACTTTCTTTCTTTAGGTCCATCTCCTTAAATTACTTAAAGGCTTGTTTTTAAATCATTTTCAATTAAATATAATTCAATTTTTATTTTTTAATAAATAACAAGTAAATACTAGTAAAGTGTGGAAAATAAACCTAAAGAATAATCATGCTAAATCAACAAATGAACCCCTATGAGGTTTTAGAAATTGAAAGAAATGCCGATGATAATACCATTAAAAAGGCATATTACAAACTCGCTAAGAAATATCATCCTGATAGAAATAAAGGTGATCCGATTAAACAAGAAAAATTTAAAGAAGTAAATATTGCCTATTCTATATTAACAAATAAGGGTAGTAGCGGTAGCAGCGGTAGCAGCGGTAGCGACTTTAATCCTAACTTTGATTTTTCAAACATTAATTTACCTAATTTGTTCTCTAGTGTTAAAGACAAATTTCTAAGTGAAGCTAAACTTTTTACCAAATTTTTTAATGAAAAGAAAACTCAGAATAAAGATGATAATTTAGATATACTTGTGAATTTAAAAGTAGATTTAAACGATATTTATTTTGGAACAATACGTAAGGTGAAAATACCAATAAAAAAAAAATGTAGATACTGCATGTCATTGGGGTTAAAAGTCTATGAAGAAGGCAAAATAGACACTTGTAATGAATGTAATGGATTAAAATACATTGAAAAAAATGAGGAATTTGTTATAGATACATCAGAGAAAAAAGTGTCTTTTTTTAGAAAGGGACATGAATCATTAAGTAGTCCAACTGGAGATGTTCATTTTATTATACATCCAAAGTTTAATAACGAATTAATTGGAATAAATGAAAATGCAGAAATAATGGTTATGAACAATTACGATATTTTAATACTAGTATCATTAAAAAAGATTTATAATAAAAATTTAGAAAAGGAAAGATTAAGTCTTTTTAATGATACTATAAAATTAGACTTTGATTCAAAAAAAAATAGACATATTTTCAAAAATATGGGTTTAATAGTAGATACTATAACAAATAGAGGAGATATACATGTTCTACTAATAGAATAATTCTAATTCATTAATAGATTATTTACTGGTCTTTCTTATTTTTTAAATTTTCATATTGTAATTTCATTATGGAAACTAATTGTTTTAATTCTTTCTTTTCTTTGTCTTTTTCAATTATTAATGAGTCGTATTTGTTTTGAAGTCTAATATTTTTAAGATGAATTGCATCTATTTCATTTTCAGTAGTATATAATTTTTCTTCTAAACTTTTAATTTTATTTTTAAAACATTCTTCCATTTTATTTTTAAGATAAATGCAACTAATAGCATTTTCTACTCTACATTTGTTTAATTTTAATTCTCTAATGTTTTTTACTAATGTGTCTCTTTGTTTTTCTGTTGTTATTTCTAGAGCACTATCACTAAATGAACGACTTATAATGATAGTATCATCATCATCGCTAATTTCCATAGTTCTATTACCATAACCTTCAGCATATTCACTGTAATAACTTAAATAGTTTCCCATTTAATAATAAAAGATAAAATAAAGTTAAATATTATTCTGTTAATTTTAATTTTTTTTTAATATCTTTAATTAAAAAATTTCTAGAGGAAGCATTTACTGGTCTAATTTTTAGGTTTAATTTGTTTAAAATTTGAATTATTTTTTCGTTGCTTACAGTTGATTCCCAATCTTCTTCAAAATTAATATTTAATTCCAGACCTATTTGTTTATAATCTAAACTATCATTATTTACAAGATATCCTGGTGGTTTCATATAATCGATAAGTAATACCGAACTTTTACTAAAATTTTTTACTATTTTTTTATGTATTATTAACCAAGTATCTATTAAATTTCCTATTATTTCTGCTATTTTTTCAAGAGTGAATTCTTTATTAGTTAAATATTTTAATCCATTGAAATATTGATAATTAAAGGTTCTTCTTTTTTTCGGTAACAAACTAATAAGTATTCTATTAGATGTAATAGGTGATGATATACTAGTTTTTGTATCAAAATCTACTGTAAAAATTTTTTTTAAATTATTAAATTTTGATGAAGAACCTATTGATAAAAGCTTAATTAATATAACATGAACTAATTGAATTCTATAAAATCCCTGCATATATTTTGTTTTGAAATCGGGATTTTGTTTAAAAAAATTAGTCAAGGTTAATAATGCCTTTTTCTCAGTAACTGGACCCTTTATAAATTCTTCAGCTGAACGATATAACCTATCAAAATTTTGAACACATAATAATAAAATATTTCTACCTAAATAAGGCCTTACTGATGTAAAATTATAGAGTTCTACACTTGTTAATTTAGAATCATTTCTTGTTAAAATTTCTAAAATATGATCACAATATTTATCGGTTTCAATACAAGTATTAAGTTGAGGTCTCATTTCAAAAACTCCGTCGTAATTAACTGAAATATTTAATGAGAAAATGCCTTCTGGACCAATATATGGTATTATTTTACCATTTTTTAAAAAATCAAATCCTTTAAATCCTTTTTCTTTTGCTAAAAATGTAAAAAATTCTAGTAATTTTGGATTTTCTCTCATTATTAATTCTATTATTTCATTCATAAGTTCATGATATTGCTTGTTGAAACTATCTAATATAGGTTTTACTATTTCAATTGATTCTTCCGTTAAATCTGGTTTTATTTCATAATGTAAAGATGCATCCACATCTATAGTCTTATATTCAAGGAAATTCTTTAAAAATACAAAATCTGATTCGTCTATAAGACCTAATTTTCT
>Ga0206131_10006097_pt1 | contig 12433 bp, 25 predicted proteins | sample Helgoland_Spring_FD_148636 | JGI IMG/M metagenome (GOLD analysis project Ga0206131, IMG submission 148636) | Pelagic subsurface seawater microbial communities from Kabeltonne, Helgoland, North Sea - Helgoland_Spring_Bloom_20160517_1 | ecosystem: Environmental > Aquatic > Marine > Epipelagic ... | reverse complement strand
CCTTCTGAGAGTTATACCCTTTCTCACATACTCCTCGACCCCAGAAACGGCTAGGAACGACATCCCAAGGGAATGCTACGATAGGACGGTCGCCCATCATGTAAGGATTAGCTTCAGCTTTAAGTAGAGTACCGCCATCAGCGATAACAACAATAGCTTCAACGTAGTAGCTGTCGTCTCCTTCCTCTTCCTCAGTCAAGGTTACTGCTTCTTCCTCTGCATCGGGGTCAGCCTGTGCTTCTTCAAGCAAGTGACGAGGAACTAAACCGTAGTACTTAGTGAGACGTACTTTATCGTCGTCATAGACAGTAGTAATGTCGTGGTCAGGCTCAATGTCAAAGTCTGGAGATGCTGAACCTACGTCAGCCTCACGGTAGACACCCTCTTCCTGCAACTGTGTTACAACGTGCTTGGAAACAAACTCATCAATAGCCACACCTAGCGCACTTTCAACGGAAGTCGCTACAGGGTCAATAAGGAAGTTCTGAGGCATGACAGGATTTAGCTTAACGCAGGTTCTGTCCTCAATTGTGACACCAACTGCTGTTAATTCACCACCCATGACAGGCTGTGTAGCAGGTTTCATCTCTTTTTCAGTAGTTAGCTCAATTTCACCAATACCAGTGCCAAAAACAGCAGCATTAATCAAACATTCAGCTACATTCTTACGTATCATATTGCGTTTAAAGTCGGCTTCTAGGCCATTACGCAACATCATAATGTCAGCAGTCTCTGTATCAGCAGCATCATCACGAATATCGAACCATTTTCCACGTCCAAAGGTCGCTTCTTCCAGTTCTGCTACGGATGACTCCACAGCTTGTTGTAAAGCAGGAGAAATAATCTTAGAACGCTCAGATTGACGTGTTTTGTCCTCTGATGCCCAGTGTCCACGCCATAGGCGGTAGTACTCATCAAACTTCTCGGAGTAGTTGGCTTCAAAATGGTCACGCCAGTCTTGACATTTGTTGTCTACCCACCCCTCTAGGGATTCAAAGCTGTAATCATCGTCTTGATTGTCAAACATAGTTAATACCCTGCATAAAAGTCAGTGAGTTCATATTCTTCTTCCTCGTAGTCGATAGCGTAAGCAACCTGAGCCAACTGGTCAATGTATGCCAACGCATCAATTAAATCATCATGTACTAGTTTATTAGGGAACTGGAACAGCTCATCTAGGAAAGGAGCATTCCATTCACCCTTGTTAAGTTTAATCTTGCCGTGTTCAAAGCGACCTTGTAAGGCCCACACGATACGGTCAATCTTACGTTTGTTACCGTGGGTAAGCTCCTCGATACGGAAGAACCTTTGATTCTTTTTCATTATGTCATTCAAGTAGGGGTAGACAGCATTCTTCAATGCACCTTTCTCAATCCCTACTGCGACTGGTTGGTAGTCCCTGACGGCCTCGAAGATTTTCCTTGCTGTCTTTTCGACTCCCCATCTACCGTGGATAATGTCTGCGACCCACCATCCCTCCGTACCTGCTTTAACCACCGCAATTGCCGTTTGGTCAAGTCTGTTTGTTTTAGTTGTAGCTTTTTCAACTTCTGCGAATCCTGCCAAATCGACTGCTATATAGAACTGACCACCATCAGGTTCCTCCTCTAGGAACTTAACGTGTTCCTCCTTAAAGAGTTCACCACCGGCTGCCTCAAAGGATGCCATGAACTCCTGTCGGAAGGAGAAGGCTGACATGGACTTCTTAGCTGCATCAATCTCGTCAGGGTCGATTAGAGGGTTATCAAAGCTAGTGAAGTGGTATCCTGCCCAATCATCATCATTAGCTATGTTAGCGTACTGATGGAGGTCGTAGAAGTGGTTACGTCCCATTGGTGTACCGATGAACATGGCTGAACCCTTTTGGTCAGCGAGAGCAGGGCGTAGGATTTGCTCCCACACCTCCGGCTTCATATCTGCGTACTCATCCATTACTAGGAACTTAAGGGAGACACCACGCATGGTTTCAGGTCTGTCAGCACCTTTGAGTGCGATTGTAGCACCATTCACCAGTTTAAGTTGTAGGTTGTTGACATGACTGGACGCAATGACAGGGTTGCCAATCTCTAGCAAGGACTGCCACATAATGTCCCTAGCCTGCCCCTGTGTAGGTGCTACGTAGAAGACATGACCCTTAGTCGTACCCAAGGCTTCAATGATTAGCTTCCACGCTGCTAGTCTGGACTTACCTGTTCGTCGTCCTGCTGCTATGACTTGGAAACGAGCATTGTCCGCCCATACTTCCTGCTGCCATGGTAGGAGTTCTACTTTTAAGTCAGTCAATCGTCACCTCCGCTTCCGTTTTAATTACAACCCTAGCACCGCAGGACAGGAGTGGCTTGTCACTACCACCGTAGATAACCTCAGACTCTCCGTGTATCTTAACGGAGTGTCCGTAGGTGTTCTTCTTGCCTTCCTTAACGGTGATTACAGGCTCATTAGTACCATGCTTTAGGTTGGCTTTAATTTTGTGTTGGTTGACGTGTATGTACTTAATAGCCATTATACAAAGTTGTTCACGGCTGCAATAGCAGGATACATCTCAAAGGTGACTATAACGGACATATTACTACCTAGTTCTGAAATAGCTTTAATTTGGTCATTCTCTGTAAGGACAAAATCTAACTGGTCAAAGGACTTTGTTTCACCCTTAGCAAAGGTATATGCGTTTAGAAAGTCAACGGTTACGTTCTGACTGGAATCATACCACTTTACACTACCTTCTTTAGTTGGAGTGCCGTTGTTAGCCATATGGATTAGTTTGATGTCACAGTGCATCCCCTTGGGGACAGTAAACACAGTAGTCAGGGTGTTAGCTACTAAGTCTCTACCTACAGTAAATTTTCTCATTTAGTTTCTCAGTATTGGTTACTACACTTATTAAAAGGCTGTTTAATGTATCATATAGTATACAAAGGGATGATTATGTATACCACAGTATACATTTATACCTTAGTAAGTCCACATCACAGGAACTGTAGTGCGAATATCAACATGAACGAAAGACTTAGCCACTCCCACTCCTGTAAACCCAAGGGCGAGTGCGTGTTGGACGATGGTGTATCTTTCTGCTCCTGACAATGCCCTAATGTCCGCTGCAATGCCTTGAGTATGCGTCCCACCACCATTTGTTTTATTTCTCTCGTTTGAATGATTCGTACTGCGGTATCCGCTAGTTATGACAAAAGGAAACCCGCAGGCTTCCCGTAAGTGGTCGAGCTTCTTTAGGAACTCATCCTGCATTTCATTCTCAGCCGTCTCTTGACAGTTGAACTCGCTCAGGGCGAAGTACTTAGGATTATATGTCAATGAACTCTCCATCTTCAGCTTGCTCTTCGTTGCTGCTTTCGGAGATGACAGTAGTCTCTCCGCCCACTCCGGTAATCGAGATGTTGATTCCACCTTTACTTCCTCCTGCCTTGTCCTTATCAAAGTAGCTTGCAGGGAGGACTCTATCTATGACTAGCTTCCAAGCCGCTGCCTGATTCTTATGGTCATCGTTAAGAGCTGCATCAAAGATAGACTCCAACACTCTGGCTGACTTAGGGGACGTTAGCATCCTAGTCTTATATTCGTTGATGATAGCTGCATCACCTTTGGGACGACCACGGGTTCCTACTGTGCCACGCTTACGGTTGACCATCTCTGACTTAGGTGGCCTCCCTCTGCGCTTAGGTTTATCCTTGACATCGTCGTTTTTATTTGTAGACAAAAAACTACTCCTTAGTATACTTAAGTATTCTTTGGTGTTCCTTAGTAAATACTCCTTCTACAAACATTAAGCCTTTACCTTAGTATACTTAAGTATACCTTAGTATGTTTCCTTAGTAGTTGCTGTAGGAGCTTTTCTTTAGTAAATTAAACTATACTATAGTATTATTATAACATATTCTTAGGCAAATGTCAAGCTTTATTTTAACTAATTTAGTAAAAGCATTAAAGTAATTACCTTAGTCCCCGCACGTACCCGCTTTTGCCCAACAAAATCAATGACTTAGGCTTACTTATGTATACATGAGATACTTACCTTTAATGTTACTTTTGGTAACCTTTTGTATTGTCTTTTTATTGACTTTTCACTCTTTTTTGTATCTAGGGGGTTACCCATGATAATCAGCAGCAGCTCTAGGCCCCCCCGCCCCTCTGGATTTCCTAGCATACCGGCAGCCTGATGTCAAATCTAATGGTGACCAAAGGATTCATATGGGTCATGAATTAATATTGTTAAACCCTAGACAACATGGGGGTGAGTGTGCTATAGGGTACCTACAGGCACACCCAAGCATACCCAAGCCAACACTACAACCAATACCTGTGACTACTTAAGTTGAATTAGTCACGCTAATGTTTGACCTATATCTCGTAATGTGATATTCGCGCGCCCGCTCTTTATATCTAAGGTTTTAAAAATAATTGAAATAAGTGTTGACTCTATATCTCAATGCTCTATAATAACCCCATCAAGACGAGAAACACACTAACTAAACAAGGCGGCACAACATGACAGACCTAATCAACAAGCTAAGCAAGATTGACCAACGCAGCGTTCAACTGGCTATTCTACACGCTAACAACGGCAACTACCGCGCAATAGATTCCATGATTCGTGGTGCTAACAAGCGAAGCGAAGCGACTCTCAAAGCAATCAGAGCCGCGCTATAACAAACTAAACGCCCCGCAAGGGGCAAACCTAAGAGGTAATAATTATGTTCACATTCGCAATCAGTAACCCATGCAATATTCCGCCGGTTAAGACAATAGCCAAACAAGTTAAGACTAAAAAGTGGTGCAAACTGTACCAGTCTAAGCTAGGTAAATATCAGGATAAGATGACAAACAGCAACCGCGACGAAAGGCAGATTGTTGGCGGTATGCTTCACGCGGCTTATGGTGTTAATATTGGCGAGCAGGTGTTGTCATATTTAAAGGATAGCGATTTAAACAAAATCAGAGAAAACTTAATTAGTTTATATAATTAGTTGCTTTAACTATGTCGGTGGTATATAATCGCCGGTATACTCAAAACAACTAACACAACTTAAAAAGGTGATATTATGAAAATCAGTAATGTAGGCTCGAATATGACGGAATTGTCCACAAACAGCGGAGCGGTGATTTTGTTTAGTTACTCCACACCGGTCGCGGCAATGCTACCATCAGGGCAGTATGTTAAAACTAGCGAATGGTACTCACAAACTACTACGCGCCACATTAACAAATGGCTACAAGGTGTGTCAGCTGATGTAGAGACACGTTCGGCGGAGTTTATTTCCAACCTATCAGAAAAGGCGGCATAATATGAGTAATTACAAATCAGCAATTGAAAGATTAAGCCGGTGCGAGTCGCTAGGCGATATTGACCGAGCGTTGAAAGGTTTTGAGCGAGTGCATGGGGTCGGGCATTTAACGGATAGCGAGCTTCAGCGATTAGACGCGAAAGCGTTTGATATAATTTTAAATTGGCAAGATGAGGTGACAGCGTGAATAGTGCAAAAATACGACAATTGAAAATTAAAGCGCGTCGAGAGGCGCGCATTAATCTAGCCGTTGAGGTGTTCGGGTGGTCGGTTGTAATACTAGGGGCAGCAGTAACAGCTAAATTTATGTATACTGCGCTCGTCTATATAATGTTATTCTAATCAACGGGAGGTTATACAATGGAACTTGAATACAATACAGATTGGCAGACCCAAACTCGTGGGACTAACTCGCAGGAATATGCAATATACTTATCAGCGGTAGATAAAAAAACGGGATTATGGCTTGACGGTAAGCCGGTTAAAACATACGACGAATGGCTAAACAGCTAACGGGAGGTTATACAGTGAAAAAAGTACAAGTAATAAACACAGCTAAAACAGCGGAAACAGTAGATTATTATTACGACTGTAAACGCGATACTTTCGGGTCAAAGGATAACCGCTTGCACGACTTGGTGAACTATGGCTTTAATATATCGCACCACGTAATAGCAGACGCGCATTTAACAGCGCAGCAATTAGACGTAGTATTTAATGAGGTTCTTTATAATGAAAAATTACAAGTACAGTAGAATTATCGACCTAGTGCTATTATTTTGTGCCGGTGTGGTAGGCGGGAGTTTAGTTACCGCGGTATTAATACAAGCCTACAGAGCATTTACAGCGGTTTAATGGTTAGCCTATAGGGTAGCATGGGTTACCCTGTTAAAATGGCTTAGAATTGATTATATGAGGTTTAAAGGGTATGACTTACGCAGAGTTTAAGAGCGACCATGATTATTTGGTGACAGAATTAATTTTTACAAGTGAAAAGAAAAAAATTGATAGACTGTTGGACTGGTTAGAAAAATTAAGAGATAATGAGAGTAAACATTACGCTAAACTATTGAGGGACTTATAATGACAGGTTGTAGAATATCAGAAGAAGATGCGAGAGATTCACATTTTGACGGACTAACGGACGCTGAAGAGAGAGAGTTGGCACTACAAGCGCACATTGACCGGCGCGAGACTTTAAAAGCGTACGTAGCGGCCACGCAGGAAAAGATAGATAGACTATTAAAGTATGCTAACTTTTCGCCGGATGCTGAAGATATTGAGGCCGCAGAAGTGTTGGACGGCTGTATAGACTTCTATATATATAAATTTATACTAAAAGATAGAGAGGTGAAAAATGATTACAGATAACACGACAGAGAACGACCTACTAGCGGAGACAATCGACGAGCTAGGTCAGAGCCTGACGGAATTGCAGCAGGTGATTGCAGATATTAAACAGCAAGTAAACTACAGAGAGGAGTCATAATGACAACGTACTACAGATTAGAGCGACAGATTATCGACTGGCATAACGCACGGAACCTGATTGAGGGCAGTACAGACCACCAACAGTTTGAAAAGCTGCTAGAAGAAGTAGAAGAGCTAAGGGTGAACATAGAACACAGTCAAGACTTTAGCGACGACGTAGGTGACATTTTGGTCGTACTAATAAACCTATGCGAGCGACACAATTTAACGTTGACGGACTGTATGAACGTGGCCTATAACGATATTAAATACCGCACGGGCAAGATGGTGGACGGTTTATTCGTGAAGGATTTAATTGACGAGAGCGGAGTAATTCAAGATGCAGTTTAATATAGTAGGTATGTTTTTAAACGTAGAACCACGGTTCGGCCTTGGGTTAGACATAGAGAGCGTAGAGAGTCGACCAGTATGGGCGGAGGTAAACGGAGAAATTAAAGCGTATGCATTCGACGGATTGGTATTGCTAATACCCTTCTTTATTGTTACACTAGGGAACGTATGGACGGAGGTAGAAGAGTAATGTTAGCTATATTAGGCACTGGCGTTATATTAGGTTTAATTTATTGCACTAAAGAGGTGTTAGAGGATGAGCAAGATTAAAGAAGAATTGATAGGCTATGAGCAGAACGACTGGATTAGTAATGACGACCACGTTAGAGTCGACGAAGTAACGGAGTACCTACTGTACGCTATGAGCGTAGCAGAGATGCAGCAGGTTGCTAAACAGCACATTCAACACGACCTGTACACAATGGCACGTAGCGACTTTGAGAAGGTACATTACGACACTATAGGAGTGAATAACAAATGAGCAGATGCAAAGCGTGTGACGCTATTATGACTGAATCAGAGTTAAAGAGAATTGACTACAACACTGGGGAGCATTTAGATTTATGCTACGAGTGCATGGTTGAGAGTGAAAGAGCAGTAAGAGACAGTGAAGTAGAAGAAGTATTGGACTTAAGTGAATTAGGGTTTGACATCAGTAACAATTAATGATATAATATTACTATAGTAAGTTATTTAGTTAGTGCAGTAGCAGCTTACTAAGGTAAACTAAAGTATAATTCAGCAACAATAACATAGAGAGAAACGATATGAGTCAGGTATTAGAAGGTACAGTAGCATTTGAGAACTTAACTGAGCATGAGATGTACAACGGACAGTCCACAGGTAAATACTCCTTGGTGTTGTCTTTAGATGAAGGTGATGCGGATAGCTTGGACTCCTTAGGTGTCAAACTACGCGAGTACGAAGGAACAAAGCAACGTAAGTTTGCCAGTAAGTTTGAGGTCGGTATCCTGAATGCGGACGGCACACCATTCGCAGGTCGAGTACCGCGAGGTTCTAAGGTACGTATCCTGTGGCAGGAAGGCGCACCACATCCAGTACACGGCACTAGCACCTACCTTAATAAGGTCAAGGTATTGGAAGTAGCTGAGCAGGAAGAGGTAGCCGACTTCTAATGAAAACAGAGTCAACCTTTCTAAAGCACGAGCCATGCCCGTCATGTGGCTCAGGCAACAATCTAGCAAGGTACTCAGATGGTCACGCACACTGCTTCACAGCGGGATGCGGACACAGAGAGAGAGGCAACGGAACTGCCTCAGACTTTGCTCCAAGTCAACCAACCAGAGCGTATGAGATGACAGGAGTTATAGCAGCAATACCGGACAGGAGAATATCACAGAAGATTGCACAGAAGTTTGGTGTAACAGTTGAGTTCTCTCCGGAAGGTAAGATAGTAAAACACCACTACCCTTACTACGATAAGGACAGTAACAAGCCTACAGGGTCAAAGGTCAGGCAGGTAGAAACTAAAGGATTCTACGCCACTGGTAACTTTGATAACGTAGGATTGTTTGGACAGCAGGCAAGCAGGGACGGTGGGAAGTACATCACCATCACGGAAGGCGAAGCGGATGCCTTAGCAGTTAGTGAGATGTTCGACGGTAAATGGCCTGTAGTGTCTATTAGGTCAGGCGCAGCGGCTGCAGCTAAGGACATCAAAGCCAACTTAGATTGGTTAGAAACCTTTGATAACATTATTATCTGTTTTGATAATGATAAGGCAGGACAGGAGGCAGCTCAGTCAGTGCTTGGTTTGTTCACACCTAACAAAGCTAAGAACGTAGTTCTGCCCTTGAAGGACGCAGGGGATATGTTGAAGGCAAACAAGGTCAGAGACTTTACTGACGCTTGGTGGGACGCTAAAGCCTACAGGCCGGACGGCATTGTCTCAGGTTTGGATACATGGGATATGCTACAGGAACAGAAGGACGTGAAGTCCATTCCGTATCCTTGGACTTGTCTCAATGATTACACCCACGGCTTTAGACGTAAGGAGCTAGTGACGATAACCTCAGGCTCAGGCATGGGTAAGTCACAGATAATGAGAGAGTTAGAGCATTACCTGCTACAGCAAACCGAGGACAACATCGGTATCCTAGCATTGGAGGAAGACGTACCTAAGACTACGCTTGGTATTATGTCTATTGAGGCTAACAAGCAGCTACACCTACCGGAGGTCAGAGGTGCGCTTGTGGAAGGAGAGGAACGAGGATACTGGGAGAAGACATTCGGCTTAGGCCGTGTTCAGTTACTCGACCACTTCGGCAGTACCAGTGAGGATGACCTGCTAGGACGCATCAGGTACATGGCTAAAGGATTAGACTGTAAATGGATTATCCTTGACCACCTCAGTATCGTAGTGAGTGACCAGAGCCACGGTGACGAGCGTAAGGCAATCGACAGCATTATGACCAACCTACGTAAGATAGTGCAGGAGACAGGCATCGGGTTGTTCTTAGTGTCACACCTGCGGAGGCCATCAGGACAGAAGGCTCACGAGGACGGTGGTAAGATTAGCTTAGGAGAGCTTAGAGGGTCAGCAGCTATTGCTCAACTGAGTGACATGGTGATTGGCTTAGAACGTGACCAACAGCACATTGACCCTGACACACGGAACACTACGTGCGTAAGAGTCCTAAAGAATAGGTTTGTTGGACTTACAGGTGCTGCCTGCTACCTTTATTACGATAAGGACTCAGGCCGTATGATTGAAACAGCCTGCCCCACTGAAGGTGACGCGGAGTTCTAATGAAGCAGATAGTCTTTGATATTGAAGCTAATGGCCTAAACCCTGATACGGTTTGGTGCATTATAGCCTACGAGAGAGAGGCTAAGGAGTACATTGAGTGGTCAGGGGATACCCTACCTAACTTCAAGGACTGGGTTAAGGAGCAGGACGAGCTAGAGGTTATCGGTCACAACATCATCGGCTACGACATACCAGTGTTGGAGAGACTATTAAAGGTAGACTTTAGTAAGTGCAAAGTAACTGACACGTTAGTTATGTCCCGACTAGCGGAACCATCGCGCTTAGGTGGTCATAGTTTGGAGAACTGGGGTCAGCTGCTACATCAACCGAAAGGAGAACACAGTGATTGGCTTAATTTTTCGCAGGATATGGTGGAGTATTGTAAGCAAGATGTTAGGGTTAATGAATTGGTGTACCAGAGGCTACTTCGTGACCTTAGGGATTTTGGAACTGAAAGCGTTATGTTGGAAGGTCAGGTACAAAGGATTATTAGCAAGCAGATTGAGAACGGATGGCTTCTAAACCAGAGAGCAGCCTTTAACCTGTTAGGAGAACTGAAGGAAAAGAAGTTCGACTTAGAGGATAAGGTACACGAGAAGTTCAAGCCGCTCCCTACATTCGTTAAAGAGATAACACCCAAGGTTAAGAAGGACGGAACTTACTCAGTAGTAGGCTTAAAGTTCTTAGGTGACCAATGGGAGATAGCAGTAGCACCATTTAGCAGACTGGATTATCCAGAGTTTAACTTAGGCTCACGTCAACAGATAGGACGTTACCTAAAGTACTTCGGATGGCAACCAGAGACTTTCACTGACAAAGGGCAGCCAATCGTTGACGAAGGCGTTCTTAGCAAGGTGAAGGGTATACCGGAAGCGGAGCTTATTGGTGAGTACCTGATGATACAGAAGCGTATCGCACAGGTGCAGAGTTGGTTGGACGCTGTTAAGGATGACGGTAGGGTACATGGTTACGTGAATGCCAACGGAGCAGTAACCGGACGTATGACACACTCCAGTCCAAACATGGGACAGGTTCCGGCAGGTTATTCGCCCTACGGTAAAGAGTGTCGTGCAGTATGGGTTGTACCGGAAGGTTACAAGTTGGTAGGTATGGACGCAAGCGGCTTAGAGTTACGTATGCTTGCACACTACATGAACGATAAGGACTACACTAATGAAATTCTCACGGGAGATATTCACACGGCAAACCAGTTGGCTGCAGGCCTTGACACTCGAAGTCAAGCAAAGACTTTCATCTACGCTTTTCTGTACGGTGCAGGAGATGCGAAAATCGGAAGTATCGTCGGTGGAACTGCACGAGATGGTAGACGACTTAAGGCAAAGTTCCTCAAAAATACGCCTGCTCTTGGAGCATTACGAGAACGAGTTGTTGTGGCTGCAGGAAGAGGCTTTGTTTTTGGACTCGATAGAAGGAAAGTTTCCATTCGTTCCGAACACGCGGCATTGAACTCACTCTTACAAAGCGCAGGTGCAATCATTATGAAAAAAGCACTGTGCATTCTAGATGAGTACGCTACCCTACATAAGATTAACTATAAGATAATAGGAAACATCCACGATGAAATCCAGACGGAGGTCGCAACAAAGGACGCAGAAAGGTTTGGCAGACTGGCAACGGCTAGTATTGAAGCCGCAGGCTTGCACTACGAACTTAACTGCCCTCTCGCAGGAGAGTATCAAATTGGCGACAACTGGTCAGAAACTCACTAATGAGGTAATAAACGATGGCTTATAATAGACATTTAGAAGACAGAACACGAATGAGAGTAAACGGTAAGCAGATTAGAGTGGGCAATCCTGACCATCCTTACCATGAGATGTACAAGCAGCACGGACTACAGGCAGTTATTATGGCTATGGGTTTGATTGAGCTTAAGCCAACGGAACCTGAAGAAGAAGAACAGTTCCCTTGGATAAGTGTTGTGTTTGGCATAGCGCTTGTTAGTTTGATTATTGGACTGTCAGTAGGGAGTCAGTAATGAAGCCTGCCAAAGCTGATAGGAAGAAGTTTGACTTAGACTTAGCATACGGTGAGGTACGGGAAGACAAGATTGCCGATATGTTACAGAACAAGAAGATTGAGGTTAAGTCAGAGAAGGATATGTGGCAGAAGACTGGTAACATCTGCATCGAGTACCAGTCGTGGGGTAAGCCTTCAGGCATTGAAGCTACTGAATCTGACTACTGGTTCCATAACCTGTGCGTAGGGGAAGAGGAATACTGCACCTTAGTCTTTGACACAACGGTGTTGAGGAAGATTATTGCAGCTAACAAGTTCCGCTCAGTATCAGGTGGTGATAACAACGCAAGCAGGATGCACCTGATTCCATTAAAGAAGCTGTTTGATATGAACTCGATACAAGCGTTCAAGGACTTAGACAATGAAAACGACTGATACAGTAGTAGCAGACATCTACAAGATGATGGAGACTAAGGACGCTGACCCTAACGTGGACGTAGAGGCAGAGATTGAGAAGTTCGGTGAAGGTGTTAAGGAGCTGATGCGTACTGAGTTCGGCAGGGAG
>Ga0206131_10006092_pt1 | contig 12446 bp, 13 predicted proteins | sample Helgoland_Spring_FD_148636 | JGI IMG/M metagenome (GOLD analysis project Ga0206131, IMG submission 148636) | Pelagic subsurface seawater microbial communities from Kabeltonne, Helgoland, North Sea - Helgoland_Spring_Bloom_20160517_1 | ecosystem: Environmental > Aquatic > Marine > Epipelagic ... | reverse complement strand
AAAGGCATGATGGAGGGCTGATCTGATGGTTGCGATAATCAAAAAACAAAGCGATCTGGTGTTGCTTCTATGCTTCGCAGCAGCGGTCCTTGCAGGCCCTGTTATTCTGCAGCCCTTCGGTGCTGGTTATCCTGATTTGCTGCAGAAGTTTGCGATCTTCGGCATCTTCGCCATTGGCTTTAACATCCTGTTTGGGCTGACGGGGTATCTCTCCTTTGGCCATGCAGCCTTTTTGGGCATCGGCTCCTATACGGCTGTGTGGACGTTCAAGCTGCTCAGCATGAACCCGCTGCCAGCGGTTCTCTTGGCGACGCTGCTGGGTGGATTGTTTGCAGCATTGATCGGTTTCATTTCGCTCCGCCGGACGGGTATTTACTTCTCGATCCTAACCCTGGCTTTCGCGCAGATGAGCTACAATCTGGCTTATTCTGTGCTGACACCAATCACGAATGGCGAAACGGGCCTGCAGCTTCGCCAAGCTGATCCCAGGGTGTTGGATGTCGCGTTCGGGCGGGATTATGGCGCGGTTCTGCCATCGTCTGATTTGTTTGGCATCGACATGACGGGCTATCCGGGTTTCTATTTCTGCGCAGCAGTGTTGATCCTTTGCTTTTATATCTCGATGCGCATTTTCCGCTCACCGTTCGGCATGATGTTGCGGGCCGTGAAGTCGAACCAGAACCGCATGAACTACACGGGCCTGAACACGCGCCCCTATGCGTTGGCGGCCTTCGTGATTTCCGGAATGTATGCTGGCCTTGCTGGTGGACTGCTCGCTGTGACGGACCCGCTGGCGGGCGCAGAGCGCATGCAATGGACAGCGTCCGGTGAAGTCGTGCTGATGACGATCCTTGGCGGCACTGGCACCTTGCTTGGTCCTGTGATCGGCGCTGGTGCCATCAAGTACTTTGAAAATATCTTTTCCGCCTTCAACGAGAACATATTGCTCAACACATTCAGTTTCCTGCCGGAAACACTGCAGCATGCCGTTGTGTCAGTCGCTTCACTCTTTGTGGGTGAAGGCTGGCATTTGACGCTGGGCGCGCTCTTTATGGTGATCGTGATCTTCTTGCCGGGCGGCCTGATGGAAGGCGTGCGCCGGTTCGGCGTGCTGTTTAAACGCAAGGCCGACAGTGATGGGCCTACAGAAACGCAACCGGCGTCGGCGGAATAGGGGCGGGACCATGGCAAGCATTCTTTCCGTTCAGAACGTCAACAAACGCTTCGGCGGCCTTAAGGCGCTGGATGAGGTCAACCTGGAAATCGAACCGGGCACCGTGCACGCGATCATCGGCCCGAACGGTGCAGGCAAGTCAACCTTGCTGAACTGCTTTGTTGGCCGGTTAACGCCCGATGTTGGCACCGTCACGTTTGAGGACCATTCGCTGATTGGGCTGGCACCGCACGAAATCAACCAGCTCGGCGTTAGTCGCGTGTTTCAGACACCGGAGATTTTCGGTGATCTTACATTGCTTGAGAACGTCATGATCCCGTATTTCGCCAAACGTGATGGCGCATTCTCGCTGAATGCCTGGAAGCCGATGGCGGGCCAGAATGATGTCCGCGGCAAGGCTGAGGAAATGCTCGCCGACGTTGGCCTGGGCGAGAAACATGCAATGGTCGCCAACAGCCTATCGCGCGGTGATAAACGCCGCCTGGAATTGGCAATGTGCCTTGTGCAACAGCCTAAGTTACTGCTGCTGGATGAGCCGACCGCTGGCATGGCGCGGGCGGACACGAACAACACCATTGATCTGCTGAAAACCATTGCATCCCGTGGCATCACTATGGTCGTGATTGAACATGATATGCATGTAGTGTTTTCGCTTGCGGACAAAATCAGCGTGCTGGCGCAAGGTCATGTGATTGCGGAAGGCGCGCCGAATGACATAAAAGGCGATCCCCGCGTTCAGGAAGCCTATCTTGGAGGGGCGGAAATATGAGCAATCTTGACGCGCCGAAGGTAAAGCCGACCCAGGGCCACGGCTCTGCTCCTGCATTCTTTTCCTGCCGGAACATGCACGCCTATTATGGTGAGAGTTACATTGTTCAGGGCGTTGGTTTCGACATCCGCGAGGGTGAGATCGTGGCACTGCTTGGCCGCAATGGTGCTGGCAAAACCTCAACCCTTCGCACAATCGCACGCGCTGGATCACCCGAATTGCATAAGGGCGAAATTTGGCTGGATCGCCAACCCTTGCATGACATGAAGGCGCATCAGGCAGCACAAGCAGGCATCGGTCTTGTACCCGAAGACCGCCGCATCATTCAGGGCCTGACGGTCGAAGAAAACCTACAGCTTGCCCAAATCGCACCGCCCATCGGCTGGTCCATTGAGCGCCTGTACGAGCATTTCCCGCGCCTCGCGGAGCGCCGTAAGCAGGATGCTGTCACGATGTCTGGCGGTGAGCAACAGATGCTAGCCGTCGCCCGCGCGCTCGCACGGGATGTAAAATTGCTGCTACTGGATGAGCCTTACGAAGGCTTGGCACCAGTGATCGTGCAGGAAATCGAAAAGATCCTGATTCAGATTAAGGCGCTTGGCATGACGACAATCATCGTCGAACAAAACGCCATTGCCGCCCTGCGCTTAGCTGACCGCGCCATCATCCTAGACATGGGCGCAGTCGCCTTCGACGGCACGGCCAATGAGGTCCTGGAAAACGAAGACCTCCGCCAGCAATACTTGGCGATCTAGCGGCAAATCCGTTCAAATGCGGGGGCGCTGTTGATATAGCCAGATGACAGCAAGGATGATTTTAGGCGGGTGAAACCGTCAGCGGTCATCGTTGGGTCGCTTGGCCATAGGTCGAGGCGTTGGTAGCGGGTGATTGCGGTTGCCAGGAGAGCTTCATCGAAATCTGGAAACCAGGGTTTGATGATTGCGGCAAGTTTCGCTGGATCAGATCCACGGACATAGGCTAGTGCACGGCGAAGACCATCTGTTAGGCGAGCGACGCTTTCGGGGCGGCTCTCCATGAATGTGCGGTTGGCGTAAAAGCTTGTAAACGCTAACGGGCCGCGCTTCGCACCTGCAGATACGACCGCGCCAAGACCGTCTCGTTCCGCCAGTGACCCCCAGGGTTCAAACGCCAGCACATAGTCTGCATCGCCGGATTGGAGGCGGCGGAAGGCGTCATCTGGGTCTACGCCGTCTTCGCGGATGATTGCCGCTGGGTCTAGGCCCATTCGGCGCACATCTTCCTGCAACAGCATCCAAGGCGTTGGCGCGTGTGTTGCAACAAGGAGGCGGCGGCCGGCAAGTTTCGCCGGAGTAAAGCCAGGATCAGGCGCAGGTGCGATCACTAGAAATGGATCGCGGCTAACAGCAAGGCCGAAGCAGAGCAAATCCGCCCCTTCTGGATCCTTGTCGTAGGCCGCCATAACACGCATAGGCCCGCCCCATGCCAGATCAACGCGGCCGGAAGCGGCACCTGCAGCGGTTTCCTCGCCAGATGGAGAGAGTGTGGCTTCTAATTTAACGTTGGCAGCCTCAAATAAACCCTCAGCGATGCCGACATAGAAAGGCGTGTAGACCAAGCCGCGTAGGTTTTCGTAGGCCTTAACGTGATCCATGATACAATCCCCGCATTGGCGCCGCGCCCAGTTGGCCCCATATTGGCACACTATGAAGCATGGATAAGGAGCCGGACAATGGCAGCCAAGGTCGAAGTATATTCAAGCATGTGGTGCCCATTCTGCTTCCGCGCGAAGAAGCTATTGAAGGAAAAGGGCGTCGAATTCACGGAAATTGATGTGGACGGCAAGCCCGCCGTTCGCGATGCGATGCGCGACCGGGCGGATGGCAGGCACACTGTGCCGCAGATCTTCATTAATGATGTTGGCGTAGGCGGGTCTGACGAACTGGCGGCCCTTGATCGATCCGGCAAGCTGGATGGGATGCTTTCAGGCGCATCCGCATGAGTGATGTTTTCACGGCTGCATGTGTCCAGAACACAGCTGAACGCGATGTTGCGCCAACCATGGCAACGCTCAGCGACCTGATCCGCCGGGCGCGCGATGCTGGCGGCGATCTCATCATGACGCCAGAAGTATGCGCAATGCTGGAACCGCGCCGCAAACTGGCCGCAACAAAGGTCGAGCTGGAAGAGAGCAACGCTGCACTGGCCATGTTCAAGGATCTGGCGAAGGAAACTGGTGCTTGGATCCTGGTCGGTTCCATGGCCGTGAAGCTCAGCGATGGGGACCGATTCGCCAATCGCTCTTTCTTGGTAACGCCTGAGGGTGATGTCACGGCCAAATACGACAAGATCCACATGTTCGATGTAGATGTGGCCGAGGGCGAGAGCTATCGGGAATCAAAAGGCTACCGGCCCGGCGATCATGCAACGCTGGCCGCGACGCCTTGGGGCGCGCTTGGCATGACCGTCTGCTACGACATGCGCTTCCCGTATCTCTATCGGGAACTTGCAAAAGCGGGCGCTGATTTCTTGGCCGCACCGTCCGCATTCACTGTGCCGACGGGCCGGGCGCACTGGCACGTGCTGCTCCGGGCGCGGGCGATTGAAAACGGCTGCTTTATGTTTGCGCCTGCACAAGTGGGTGAACATGCAGAGGGGCGAAAGTCCTACGGCCACTCCTTGATTGTCGATCCTTGGGGCGAAGTTCTGGCAGACGGCGGCGAGGACGTTGGCTTCGTTACGGCGAAGATCGATGTTTCCAAAGTGGCAGAAGCCCGCGCCAAAGTTCCGTCTCTCTTTAATGACAGAGAATATGCCTCTCCCGTGGCCATAAGGCGGGCGCAACAGGTGGCGGCAGAAGATTAATCAATGAATCATAGGTTTATCACCGTATTCCGTTAACCATACCGCAAGAGCACGGGCTGTATTCCTAAGGCTGAAACTTAGCCGAAGGGTATGTTGCGTCCATGGATTTGCGTTGGCCAATTTTAGGTGGAACGGTGCTGGCTGCTGCTGGCGCAGGCGCAGGTGTATGGGTGCTTGAGGGCGCGATTGGTCCTGCAGCGGCTGCTGGCGTTGGTGTAGCCGCACTTGGCGGCGTCGCATTGGAGATGGCGCTCCGTCGCAAAGACATTGTCGGTCTGCGGGGCGAACTCACGCAGGTTCGCCGTACGTTAGATCAGGCTAACACAGATTTGGCACTCGCCAAAGATGGTATGATCGCCGTGCACCAAGCCCTTGCAGATGGCGGCGGTGCCAAGCGGCAAATCAAGGCGATGGTCGATGAAATGGCCGTCATGCAGCGCCAGTTCGGGCAATTGCAGGCAGCGAATGTTCGCGGGCAGCGGGTGACGCCATTCCCGAAGCGCCCAGCGGTGCCAGATATGTCGCCCGCAGAGGTTCTTGATAAAGTACGTGATGCACTGGCGGAGGGGCGGATTGACCTGTTCTTGCAGCCAGTCGTGACGCTACCGCAACGCCAGCGTCGTTATTATGAGTGCTTCAGTCGTGTGCCAGATGGTGCCAACGGATTGCTGCCCGCAGACTCATATGTTGCAGCGGCGGAGGAGGCGGGCTTAATTGCGCCAATTGATAATCTCCTGCTGTTCCGGGCGGTCCAGCTTGTACGCAGGGCGCGGGCGCGTAATGCGCATGTGGGTTTCTTCTGCAATGTATCCCGTCACACGCTTAAAGACCGTGATTTCCTCGCCGACTTTATCGAATTCCTAGAAGAGGATCCTGAACTTGCGCCCAGCCTGATTTTTGAGATTTCTCAAGGTGATTGGGATCCGGGCGATGCGGAACTTCAACGCTATATGGAAGGCCTAACTGCAATTGGCGTTCGGTTCAGCATGGATCGTGTTGAGGACTTTGAGGTCGATGGTGCTTTGCTGCGTCGGCGCGGGTTCCGATTTGTTAAGGGGGCGGCTTCGGCTTTCCTGTTGGAGAATGGCCCGGATGCACACCGGATGAAGCGCAGGCTGGCGCTTGATGGCATTGAACTCATTGTCGAAAAAGTCGAGACCGAGCGTGAGCTTGTTGAGCTGCTGGAGTTCGATGTGGCGCTGGGCCAGGGCTATTTGTTCGGTGAGCCGAAGGTCGCTCCAGAGGCGGATGCGGCGTGATTTTATAAAAAAGATGAAGTTTTCAGCGGGATTGACTTACTGCGTCCCGCCTTGCGACACTCTCAGGAGATCGAGGCAGCAAGCATTGTCTCGGCGAATAAACCCTGGGAGGAAACTTTATGAGATTAGCAGTTGCGGCTACCGCGGGCGCTATGGCTGCCGCCCTCGCGGCGCCAAGCATGGCGGAATTGCCGAAGAAGGTCATGTTGACGGCTTATGGCGTCGGCACATCCGGTTACAGCCAGGCAGTCGCCTTGGGCGCTGCCCTGAAGAACCAAGCTGGCGTGACGATGCGTGTCCTGCCGGGCAAGAACGATCTGTCCCGTCTAGCGCCTGTGCGCTCCGGCAAAGCAGATTTCTCGTTCAACGGTCTCGGTACCTTTATGAGCCAGGAAGCGGCATTCGTGTTTGCCAAGCGCTCCTGGGGTCCACAAAAGACCCGTGTTCTTGCCTTTAACTTCGGCGATAACTGCCTGATCCCGTACGTTGCTGGCGATCTTGGCGTGAAAACCGCCTATGATCTCAAAGGCAAGCGCGTAGCCGTGATTAAGGCTGCCCCTGCGTTGAACTATAATGTTTACACGTATCTGCGGTTTGCTGGCCTGACGTGGGACGATGTTCAGCGGGTTGAATTCGGCGGAAGCCGCGCTGCTCAGGAAGCGATTGCGAACGGCAAAGCCGATATCGCATTCACATCCACCATCTCCAACTATCCGCGCAAGCAGGAAGCGACGCCACGTGGTCTTTCTTGGCCCGCAACGCCGCATAGTGATGAAGCAGGTTGGGCGCGTTTCTTCGAAGCTGGTCCTTACTACATCAAGAAGCTCTGCACCGATGGTGTTGGCCTCTCCAAGGACAAGCCACTTGAAGGCGCTCTGTACCCGTACCCAGTCTTCATGTCCTATCCGAACATCTCTGACGACGTTGCTTACTCCATGACGAAGACGTTGTTCGAAAGCTACGATTCCATGAAAGATGCGGCGCCTGGCATGAAGGGCTGGAACATCGACAACCAGAAGCTTTCCTGGGTTGTTCCAATCCACAACGGTGCGATCCGCTACTACAAGGAAATCGGCAAGTGGACGGCTGCTGACCAAGAGAACACGGACAATATGCTCCGTCGTCAGGACGTTGTTGCCGCTGCTTGGAAAACCACAAGTGCGACCCATAAAGACAATGACGACGCAACTTTCTACGCTGCATGGAAGAGCAACCGTGCAGAAGCTTTGAAAGCTGCCGGTTTCGCTCCTGTCTGGACCGAATGGCCAGACCCGAAGTGATCTGACGATATACGCATCTCCGTCGCCTTGCAGTTTCGGCCGTGAGGCGGCGGCCAGCGTAATTCGATAGTTGATACGGCTCAGGACCCTGGATGCGGAAACGTGTTTGGGGTCCCCCGTTATACCCTACAGCAGTAGTTAGACTGACCGCGCCAGAAGTGCGCAAGACAAGGATTGTTTTCATGGCTGATACGAACGAAAGCCAAGGTTTTTCGGATGAGGTGCATCGCCGCCTTGAACAGGTCGAGCAAGAGCAAGAACTCGCCCGTTACCGGACGCTAACGCCGTTTTGGTCATTCCTATTTACATGCTCAATCATCTTCATCGTCGTCCTTGCGACGAACCAGATTTTTAATACCGGCTTCTTCCTTGATGATATCTCCGCAGGTCTCAAAGCCATTGGCTTGATTGATCAGGAATGGAACAAATTCATCATCATCGACACGCGCTATTACTATATTTTGCTCGCGGCACTTGGGCCGATGGTTTTCATCCTTTTCCCAACCTATGCCTCGCAGGACAGATCGAAAGTCCCCTTTTATGATGTGATTTTGGGCGTCGGCGTGGTCGCCTTGATGCTCTACTTCGTATTCATGGCGCAGAAGATTTTGGACGAAGCTTGGGAATATGATGCGCCTCGCGACACGCAGATTATCTGCTTGGTCGCCTGGGCTTATGCCATTGAAATTGGACGACGCACCGGCGGTTGGTCAATCTTCTTCGTGACGTCGCTGGCATCCTCTTATTTGCTCTGGGCGGACGCGTCCTGGCTGCCGAATGCACTTTCTGGCGCTACGTTTACACTGCTGGAATCAGCGGCACTGTTGATCCTGAGTGAGGAAGGCCTGCTAGGCATTCCGATGCGCGCCTTCGCATATCTCGTGTTTGGCTTCCTGATCTTCGGCGTTGCGCTGCAGTTCACAGGTGCTGGCGCATTCTTCATTAACTTCGCTTTTGCACTGCTTGGGCATGTGCGGGGCGGGCCGGCGAAGGTGGCGATTTTCGCCTCCGGTCTCATGGGCTCCATGAGCGGTAGTGTTGTGACCAACGTGTTGACGACTGGCACACTCTCAATTCCAGCTATGAAGCGCGTCGGGTTCAAACCTGCCTATGCGGGCGGTGTTGAGGCCTGCGCTTCAACGGGCGGCACGCTGATGCCACCAATCATGGGTGCCACCGCGTTCATCATGGCTGAGTTCCTGAACTTGCCATATTACGAAATCGCTTTGGCTGCTGCTGTGCCTTCAATTCTCTATTATTTCGGTCTGTTCATGCAGATTGACGCGAACGCGCAAAAGCATGACATGAAAGGCATCCCACGTGAGGAGCTGCCGAAGGTTTTGGATACCATCAAAGAAGGCTGGTATTATATCTTCTCCTTCGTGCTGCTGGTCTACATGCTGCTTGCGCTGCACCGGGAACAGGAAGCGCCGTTCTATGCAACGGTCGTGCTTCTGGTCATCAACCAACTCTTCTCGAAGAAGCATCGTTGGGACAGGGCTAAGTTGCGGCAGTTCATTCTCGCCATGGGCCTGTTGCTGGCCGAACTTGGCGGCCTGTTGGCATCCATTGGCCTCGTCATCGGCGCGCTATCGTTCACCGGTATGGCTGGCGGCTTCACCAATGAGCTCGTGCATATCGCAGGCAGCAACACGCTGATCCTGTTGATGATGGGCGCGCTGACAAGCTTCATCCTGGGCATCGGCCTAACGGTGACAGCGGCCTACATGTTCCTCGCGATCATCCTTGCCCCGGCCTTGGTCGATACTGGCATGGACCCGATGGCGGTGCATCTGTTCATGCTGTACTGGGCGATGATTTCCTTCATCACACCGCCGGTTGCGATTGGCGCATTCGCGGCGTCCAAGCTCTCCGGCTCGCCCCCAATGCAGACTGGGTTTGAAGCTATGAAGATCGGCGTGGTGATCTACTTCGTGCCGTTCTTCTTCGTTTATAACCCGGCGCTTATTGGCCAGGGCCCAATTGGTGAGGTGATCCTCTCATTCGTGATGGCGATCATTGGCATCGTGTTTATCGCAAGCGCGATCCAGGGGGCGATCATGTACCTTGGCGATCTGGGGGGCGGCCTTGTGGGTCTTTTGGGCCGGGCGATATTGTTCTTCGGTGGCATTTGCATTGCCGCACCGGATGGGTTCGCCGACTTCCACCTTGCCGAACTAACAATGGTTGGCGTTGTGTGTGTCGCGGTCGGATTGGGGCTCGGCAAGCTTGGCTCTAAGAAGCCAGGCCTCGCCTGACACCGTATTTCTGAGAGGCTGGAATCATGAGTGAAACGGACGCGGTATCCCGCGTAGATCGCACCCAGGAGGGGGCGGTCGCCGTTCTCACCGTGAACAACGTAAAGCGCCGTAACGCGTTTTCACCTGAAATACGGGCAGAACTCGTTGCCCACCTGAACGATATCGAGGCTGACGACGCGACCCGTGCCATCGTGATTACCGGTGCGGGTGGCACATTTTCTGCCGGCGGCGATCTCTCCACCATGCAGGATATGACGGCATTCGAAGGCCGGAATCGTATCCGTGCAGGCCGCCAAACTGTTGAAACCATGGCGCGCGGCGAGAAGCCAATTGTTGCGGCGGTCGAAGGGTTTGCCTTCGGGGCAGGGCTTAGCCTGGCGCTCCTGGCGGACTGGATTGTCGCGGCGGATGACGCAAAGTTCTGCGCCTCCTTCGGCAAGGTTGGCCTGATGGGCGATATGGGCTTGTTCTGGACACTGCCACAGCGGGTCAAAGCTGGAAAAGCCAAACGCATGTTGATGTTGGCAGACGTGGTTGCCGCTGATGAAGCGCTGGAGATTGGCTTGGTTGAAGCCGTTGCCCCCAAGAGCCAGGCGCTATCGGCAGCACTCCAGAAGGCCCAGGCGTTTGCTGAGGCCGCTCCATTGCCGAACCGCTTGACGCGGGAAGCGCTCGCACATTTCCCGGCGGGGCTGGATGATATGTTGGCCTATGAGTCCCAAGGCCAGGGCATTCTTTTCACCAGTGCAGATACGACAGAGGGCCTGAACGCTTTCTTCGAGAAGCGCAAACCCGTATTTCAGGGGAATTAGGCGATGAGTGACGCCGCGCCCAAAACGCTTGTCGAGGATCATGGTTCGGTCCGTATCCTCACAATCAACAATGTTAAACAGCGCAATGCGTTGACCATGGATGTGAAAGCCGTATTTGGTCCAGCACTGGCTGAGGCAGAGCGCGACCCGAACGTGCGCGCCATCGTTATCACTGGGGCAGGGGGCACGTTCTCCGCCGGTGGGGATGTCACACTGTTCGGTGATATGACACCCGCCAAGGGCCGCCATGTGGTCTACCGCCAGCGGGAATTTCTGCACACGATGATCCGGGGCGAAACGCCGATCATTGCAGCAGTCGAAGGCTTTGCTTACGGCGCTGGGTTCGGCGTCGCTATGGCCGCGGATCATATTGTGGCAGCAGAGGATGCAAAATTCTGCGCCGCATTCAACAAGATCGGCCTGATGCCTGACGGCGGCTTGCTGTACACCCTGCCGCAGCGCGTCGGCATGGGGCGGGCTAAGGAAATGCTGATGCTGGCCAGCGTAACAGACGGTGTTGAGGCCAAGCGCCTTGGCATGGTCGATGTGCTGGCACCATCGGGCAGCGCATTGGATGCGGCGCTGGCGAAGGCAGAGAAGTTTGCCGCCGCCGCACCGCTTGCCATCGGTGCCATCAAAGGCGCATTTGCGCGCTGGCCGTTTGACCTTGAAAGCGTGTTCGCGATGGAGATTGATGCACAACAGGCGCTTATGGGCACTGCAGACGCGACGGAGGCCAGGCGCGCTTTCTTCGCCAAGCAGAAACCAGTCTTCAAGGGAGCCTGAACCATGAGCGATTACAATCCAGGCGCTACCCTAGAGAAAGACGGTGCCATCGCCATCCTCACCATGGATGACGTGAAGAAGCGGAATGCGCTGTCTCAAGCCGTCGTGTCGGATATGGAGCGCCATGTAGCAGATATCATGGCGGACGATGCGATCCGTGCTGTGGTTCTGACCGGTGCGAACGGAACCTTCTGTGCCGGTGGTGATATTTCCGGCTTTGACGACATGGATATGCCGCTGCGGCGCCGGATGCCGCGCCTGCAGGGGCTCGCAGCAAAGATTGCGCATTCAGAAAAACCAGTGGTCTCTGCCATCGAAGGCGGCGCGTTTGGTGGCGGGCTGTCCGTGGCTCTATTGGCGGATCAAGTGATATCGGCGGATAACGCGCGCTTTTGCGCCTCCTTCGCCAAGATTGGCCTGATGCCCGATGTCGGGTTGCTCGCGACACTAACGGCCCGCGTCGGCATTGGCCGCGCCAAAGAAATTTGCATGTTGGCGGAGGATGTGGCCGCGTCAGATGCCCTGGCTGATGGCATGGTTGATGAACTGACCGCCCCCGGCCAAGCGCTCACTCGCGCTAAGGAAGTCGCAGCAGAGTTCGCAGCCATGGGCCCGCTTGCCGTCGGCTACACCAAAGCCATGACCATGCGCTGGCCCATGACGCTCGTGCAGGAGCTTGCATGGGAAGGCCAGCTCCAAGGCGTCCTCTTCTCCACAGACGACCTCCAAGAAGGCCGCGCCGCCTTCTTCGAAAAACGAAAGCCGGCGTTTAAGGGTAAGTAGGCTGCCCGACATTCTAACAATCATAATAGCAACCTAGGGCGCATACTGTCTGCGTATACTGCTAACTCATGATACCCTGCGCGACGTAAATGTGAGGACGTGATTAATCCGGTCTAAGAAGTTTGGGAGTGGGCATGGATATATTTAAGGGCCTTTCTCGTTTGTGTAGCCACTTTCACCAAGATGTAGTCATTGAGTACGGAACATTTGAGAATGCTATAGCCCATGCTGGCGACTGCCTGACAGACGCAGAGCGACCTCTCATCAAGGCGTTCCTGACAACAGAGCTCAAGAGTAAACGCGGGCGCATGAGACTCCATCGCATTTGGAAGGGATCACAATCAGGTTGGCACATACAGGGAGGCATAGACACTAGAGCGGATTGAGCGGCAATTGAATCATTAGGGATTCCGTTTGGCGTTATTTTGTGATTCATCATGAGGGCTGGTGAAGGAGGCCAGCCTGCATGGCCAAAGCC
>Ga0206131_10006085_pt1 | contig 12456 bp, 14 predicted proteins | sample Helgoland_Spring_FD_148636 | JGI IMG/M metagenome (GOLD analysis project Ga0206131, IMG submission 148636) | Pelagic subsurface seawater microbial communities from Kabeltonne, Helgoland, North Sea - Helgoland_Spring_Bloom_20160517_1 | ecosystem: Environmental > Aquatic > Marine > Epipelagic ... | reverse complement strand
AAAATACCATCGTTTGTTAAAATTAAAACACCGGTTGTAGCTCTATCAAGTCTTCCAACAGGATAAACACGCTCGTTAATTTTTCCTTCCAGCAAATGAATTACAGTGTTTCTTTCTCTTGGATCATCTAAAGTGGTAATGTAGTTTTTAGGCTTGTTCATTAAGATGTAAACATTCTTTTCGAACCTTAATTTTTCACCTGCATATTGAACAGTATCAGTTGGTTTAACCTTGGTGCCCAATTCGGTTACAACTTTGCCATTTATGGAGATTAACCCGTCTGCAATTAGCACATCGGCTTCTCTTCTTGAGCAAATTCCTGCATTGGCAATGTAGCGATTTAGCCTTATTTCATCTGTACCTGAAAGTCGGTTTTTTGAAGGCCTGCTGTTGGTGAATTTTCTTGAGCCGCCAAATCTATTTCCACCTTGTTTTTCATAAGGTTTTTTGTAAGACTTTGATTTGTCAAAAGACTGCTTATCATCATCTCCATCGCGTTTTTTTGCTCCTTTGTAATCTGGTTTGTCGAAACTTTTTTTGTTCCTATCGTCGCGGTTAAATGGCTTCCTATCTTCTCTAGAGTCTTCTGATTTATCGAACATGCGTTTAGGCCTTTCGTCGCCTCCAAAAGACTTTTTGCCGCTTCTGTATTTATCAATATTTATTTTGGGTTTTTCATCCCGATTAAAAGGTTTTCTTTCTCCTCTAGAGTCGTCAGATTTGCCGAAACTTCGTTTTGGCCTATCATCTCTGTCAAATGATTTTTTGGCGCTTCTGTATTCGTCGAAACTTCTTTTGGGTTTCTCATCACGATTATATGGTTTTCTTTCCCCTCTAGAATCGTCTGATTTATCAAAATTTCGTTTTGGTCTTTCGTCTTTGTTATATGATTTTTTTGGGCCTCTAAAATCATCAGATTTATCAAAGCTCTTTTTAGGTCTATCTTCTTTGTTGTAAGGTTTTGAGAAGTTTTTTGATGAGCCTTCTCTTTTATCAGAACCACTTTTTTTCGAATACGAATTTGAGCCAGGTTTTGATGGTTTTGAATTGTTAGGTGTTCGCATGCTGCAAAGGTAGTTATAAGTTAAGGAGTTAAATAGTTAAGTAGTTTGGGAGTTTTGAGTCAATAATTTAAAGCTGAAAGTTTAAAGTCTAAACGGAGAGTAGAAAGCCTATTTTAAGAATTCATTTTTAGCTTTTAGTTATTGGCATTTGGCTTCATCTATCCCTAATCAGACATTGTCTGCCAATAATAAAAATTTCCAGCTTAAATTAGTTCTAAAAATAAAACGGTTGGATATATAAGCGAGAAAACATAATTTTATAAAAATTTTTAGAATGGTATCTACTTTAGTAAAAGCCATGCAAGAGCTCACGATGGCTATCAGGAAAGCTCAAATTGATAGTTTAAAACAAATTGTTGGGGAGTGAGGGAGCTTAAGCTTATTGTTTTCTTTTTGTTAGTTTCTTTTTTTTCAAAAGGACAATTAGATTATTCTATTGATGGTGCCTTTGGTTTATCTAAACGTGGATTATTTATTAATGAAAACTTTTCTTTTCCTGTTGGAAGTCTAGGCTTTATTGGGCATAAGAGCCTAAAAAAGCAAAATTTTATTCTTTCTAGTGGAGTTAGACTATATTTAATTCAAGGCCATGTTAAACCCGATAAGCTTCAAAAAACAAGTAAATTTTCTTATTATTATCCAGCTATTAGATTTTCTCTACCTATTACTTTATCTCATTACTTTTCTGCTAGAAATAATATGTGGTGTTATTCTGTTGGTTTTTTCTATGGGTATTTGCCAGACTTTATCAATGGTTCAATAATCAATACTAATCCAGACTGGGTATATATCAATAATAACATTGGAGGGCAACTTGGGCTAGGGCTAAATTTTTCTAGGTCAAATATTTATGATACTATATTCTTGGTGTTTAACCAAGATTTTAATAGAATAACAAAATCAGGGGTGAACCCACTAAACCAAACATTTTTAATCAGATGCTCAAAAGGATTTTAGAATTAATTTATAATTGATTGTCGTATTTCTAAACTCCAAATCAAAATTCTTTTTTTCTCTTTCCTCCTTTTTCATCATTAAACATTTATAATTTGATGTTCTTGGTTTTTAGTTCTTGATTAAATCCAAAATTATCACATCACACATCCCAATTCGCAAATCATAAATCCTAAAACCCACATCAATTACGGTTCAATCGCTCCTTCATAATGTCTAATTTCTGGGTTGCTTTTTCCTATAACGATGATTACATCAAACCTTGCATCTAAGTCGATGTTTTTAGATTCTAAATAATGCGATGCAGTTTCAATCAACAACTCTTCTTTGTATCGACTAATGCTTTCTTCGGTTTCAACAAACTGCTCATTGCTTCGGGTACGCACTTCAACAAAAACAATTTCTTCAGCTTTTTGGGCAATGATGTCAATTTCGCCTTTTCTGAATCGATAATTTTTTTGAGTAATAGAATATCCCTTTTGGGTTAAAAATTGGCAGGCTATTTCTTCGCCCCATTTTCCGAATGCATTGTGCGTAGCCATTATGGTTTGTTTTTTTTAGATGGATGCATTAATGTTGGGGAAAAGTCAGTTACATAAACCTTTTGATTTGCCTCATCAATAAAGTAAATAATTTTTAATTCTAGGTTTCGGGTTTCTTTGAAGAGCAATGATTTAAATAAAACTCCACTTTTATTAAAGATATTCTCGTTTATCCCTTTTAAAGGAAAAGAATTTAAAGTTTCTATCTTTTTATATATTTTTTGTTCAATTTCAATTACGCGTGAAGTTGAAAAATTATTAATCAGATAATTTAATATAGTTTCTTGAAACCGCAATAAAGCTGAAGAAGTAACAACTATTTGGTAGATCTTTTTTTGATCCATTTTGTGTTTTCTTCTTTAAATTGCTCTAAACTGTGAACCCTCCCTTTTTCAATATCTTCAATAGATTGGTTGGCCCTATAGGTAAGTTCCTCAGCTAAAATTATTTTTTCAATTTCTAATAACGATTCTTTTTTTTTGAGTCCTGAAAGTCTCTTTATTAAATCTAATTTTTTTTCAACCAAGGTCATGTCCAAATTTAATCAAAATTGATTTTCACCAAAGTCTTCGTTATTTCAACTTCACAGTTAAATCCCATTGGAATAGGGTTATTGTTTTTTATGTGACCTGCTTCAATACCAAAAGCTATGGGAATATCTAAAGGTTTAAAAATGGCTATAATCAAACCTTCAATGTTTTGATTTGGAAACCAATTGTTAGTGTCTTTAATACTGGTAAATCCTCCAACCAAAAGGGCTTTTAAATTTTGTAAAACTCCAGATGATTTCAAATTCCAAAGCATTCTATCCAAAGCATAAAGCTCTTCGCCAACGTCTTCAATAAACAGAATTTTATCCTTAAAAAAAACAGAAGCATTTCTGCCTACCAAAAAACCATGCAGAATATTCAAATTGCCTCCAATTATTTGGCCTTTTGCTTGGCCAACAATATTTAAAGCATTTCCTACAAAGGTTAGGTTATTGAGTTCTCCAAACAAAAATGATTTGGTTTGTGAAATAGCTGCTTTCCTTTCGGGCTCATAGTTAATTTCTAAAGGCATGGTGCCATGTAACGAGGCTAAACCCAATTGCCAATTGGCAAACAAATGAAAGTAGGTAATATCGCTAAAGCCCACCAACCATTTTGGATTTTGGTTAAACTTTTCCCAATTTAATTGATGCAAAATTCTAATTGAGCCATAGCCACCTCGGGCAAAAAATATGGCTTTTGCTTGTGAGTCGTTTAGTGCAGTTTGAACATCTTCAATTCTTTGGCTATCGGTTCCTGCAAATGCACCAAATTTTTGGTAAACATGTTTGCCAGTTTTCACTTGTAATCCCCAAGAGGTTAAAATTTCTACAGCGTCTTCAATGCCATTATCTGGCAATGCTTTGGCAGGAGAAACTATCCAAACAACATCTCCTTTTTTTAAAAAATTTGGTTGTGCATTCTTCATAATTAGGTGCTTATCTTTGCGCCTTTAAAAGTTCTGAAAGATATAGATAATGGCCAATCCACAAAAATTTTTAGTTACCGCAGCTTTACCTTACGCCAACGGACCATTGCATTTGGGCCACATTGCAGGAGCCTATTTGCCATCTGATATTTTTGCTCGTTACTTGCGTGCTCAAGGCGATGATGTAGTATTTGTTTGTGGTAGCGATGAACACGGAGCCGCTATTACCATTAAGGCAAAGAAAGAGGGGAAAACGCCGCAACAAGTAGTAGATGAGTTTCATAATTTAAACAAAGCAACTTTCGAGAAATTCGGAATTTCATTTGATATTTACGATAGAACTTCAGCTGAACATCATCATAAAACAGCACAAGATTTTTTCTTAAAACTGAACGAAAAAGGAGCCTTCCACAAAGAAACATCAGAGCAATTTTTTGATGAAGAACACCAACAATTTTTGGCAGACAGGTACATTATGGGAACTTGCCCCAAATGCAGTCATGACAAAGCCTATGGCGACCAATGTGAAAAATGTGGCAGCAGTTTGAGTCCGAGTGAGTTGATAAACCCTTTGAGCACTTTAAGTGGAAAACCACCTGTTTTAAAACAAACCTACCATTGGTATTTGCCAATGCAAGACCACGAAACTTGGTTAAGACCATGGATTGAACAAGGTATTTTTGAAGGAGAACAACAACACAATCCTAAAAACTGGAAATCTCATGTTTTGGGTCAATGTAAATCTTGGATTGATGGAGGTTTACAATCTCGAGCTATGACAAGAGATTTAGATTGGGGCGTAAAAGTTCCGCTTGAAGGCGCAGATGGAAAAGTACTTTACGTTTGGTTAGACGCTCCTATTGGATACATTTCTGCTACCAATAAGTTGATGGAAGCAAATGGCCAAAGTGGTTGGGATTTATGGAAAGATCCTGAAAGAAAATTGGTTCACTTTATTGGAAAAGACAACATTGTTTTTCACTGCATTATTTTCCCAATTTTATTGAAATTGCATGGCGGTTTAAACTTGCCAGATAATGTTCCTGCAAACGAGTTTTTAAACCTTGAAGGCGATAAACTTTCTACCTCCAGAAATTGGGCCGTTTGGTTGCACGAATACTTAGAAGATTTTCCTGGAAAAGAAGATGAATTAAGGTATGTTTTAACTTCTATTTTGCCCGAGGTAAAAGATAGTGAGTTTACATGGAAAGATTACCAAGCCCGCATAAACAATGAGCTTGTTGCCATTTTAGGAAACTTTGTAAACCGAGCTTTGGTTTTAACTCACAAATATTTTGATGGGAAAGTTCCAGCCGCCGGAGACCAAAACAACCAAATTACCGAAGCAGTTAAAAACGCATACCAAGCAGTTGACGAAAACATAAGAAAATACAACTTTAGGCAGGCCCTAATTGAAGCAATGAACATTGCCCGAATTGGCAATAAATTTTTAGCAGATACCGAGCCTTGGAAGTTGATAAAAAGTGATGTTGAGAAAACAGGTGAAATTTTAAATATTTCGCTTCAATTGGTTGCTCATTTAGGCAAAATAATGGAAAGCTTTTTACCCAATACTTCCAAAAATATTGGGTTATTTATCAATAAAACTATGGCTGAAATTGATACCTCAAAATTTGAGGTATTGCCTGAAGGCTCTTTAATTGAAAAGCCTAGCTTGTTGTTTCAAAAAATTGAAGATGAGCAAGTTGAAGCACAAGTAGAAAAACTAAAAGCAAGTAAGGTTGAAACTGTGGCAAATGTTAATTTTAAACCTAATACCACTTTTGACGATTTTCAGAAATTAGACTTAAAAGTTGCTGAAATTTTAGCAGCCGAAAAAGTTATAAAAGCCGACAAATTGTTGCAACTAAAGTTGAATGTTGGGGGAGTAGAGCGTAATGTTGTTTCAGGCATTGCCCAACATTACAATCCTGAAGAAATCATTGGCAAAAAAGTTTTGTATTTGGCTAATTTAGAGCCTCGAAAAATACGCGGAGTAGTTTCTGAAGGTATGATTCTAATGGCTGAAAATGCAAAAGGCGAATTAAGCTTTATGACTCCTGAAAAAGATTTTGAGAGTGGGGCAGGGGTTAGTTAAAATATATTGTTTTTTCTGTTTCTAATTCAATTTTTACGATATCTCCAATATTAAATTCCTCATTAGCTGAATACCAAAGCCAATTATTGTTTTTGGCTTTAATTTCATATTCCCAAAAAGGTCCGAGTAAATGTTTTGCTGCTATGGTAAAAGTTTGCCCCTTTTCAGATTCAAACAAATGCTCTGGTCTGATAAACTCAGTGGCAGAAATTTGGTTTAATTTCCCGAAGAATTTAGCACAACTTAGGGTTTTGGGCTGGTGATAAATTTCATTTGGTGAGCCTTGCTCAATAATACCACCATCTTTAAAAAACAAAATTCTATCGGCATTTTTTAGAGCATCAAACGGATTGTGGGTAACAGTTATGGAGCTTATTTTTTCTTCTTTCAACAAGCTATTAACCAAATCTTGAGTTTTTTCTTGGGTTTGGTAATCTAAGTGGGCAAAAGGCTCATCAAGCAACAACAAATCAGGAGGTTGGGCCAAAGCTTGAGCGATGGCAACACGTTGCTTCTCTCCTCCAGATAAGGTTGCCGGTAATTTTTTTAGAAGTTTAGTGAGCTCAAGCTTTTCGGCCAAAAAGCTACATCGAGCTAATTTTTCTTTTTTGCTTTCAAATTTTAAGTGAAAAACAATGTTTTCAAAAATAGTGTGGTTGGGCAACAACTTAAATTCTTGGTTAACCAACTTTATGTTTTCTTCTCCGGGCACCAAATTGTATTTAGGTCCGTAAACAGGTTGATTGTTTAACCTAATTGAGCCGCCTGATGCGTCAAGTTGCCCATATATTAGTTTCAACAAACTGCTTTTACCTGTGCCACTTTCGCCACACAAGTAAACTTGTTCACCTTTTTCTACCTGAAACTTTACTTTTTTTAAAAGCAAACTTTTGGTTCCTGAATATTTAAAGTTGATGGAATTAACCTTTAACATATGCTTTGCAAACCTAAATGATAATTGAAGTTAAAAATTATGAAGCTGATAAATGGAAAAAACAATTTCCTTTTTGATTATCGCAAAGAAATACTTTGGTTAATATTTTGAAGTAATCAATTAACAGAAACTTAAAATTAAATTACTAAGTGTATTTTATACACTTAGTCTGTTGTGTATATATTTGCATTCTAAATTTAAAAAAATGATAACAAAAAAATATTTAAAATCTAAACCAGTTTGTAAAGTAACATTTAGAGTTAACCCAAACGAACACAGCAATGCTTCATCTATTTTTTTAGCTGGCGACTTTAATGATTGGGACGAAAAATCATTACCACTTAAAAAAACTAAATCAGGTGTATTTAGTACAACTATTGATCTTGAAACCGAAAAGAGTTATGAGTTCAGATATTTAGTTGATGGAAAAAAATGGGAAAATGATTGGAATGCAGATCAATATGTTCCAAGCAAAGTAAGCTTTGAGGAAAACTCTGTAGTTAGTTTATAAACGAATATTTCATTTAACAGTTTTTATAAAAGGGGTTTGTTTTAAACCCCTTTTTTGTGCCAAACCATAAAGTCAATTTTTGTAATAAATGATTTTCTTTTTTAAAGGCATGAGGAATAACGTTTACAATCCGTTTTTAATGAGAAAATTTTTAATCCACATAGGATCCTGACTTTAAATGGATACCCCCAAACCCTTGAACTCTTTCAGTCGGGCGGGGAACAGGAGTTTCCTAGACATTAGAAGAAAAAACTTTTTGTGGTTTAAAAAAATGCTAGGGTTACAAATCACAAACACCGTTTTATATTTGCAAACTCTTAAATAAATAATTGGTCCCGTAGTTCAATGGATAGAATAGAAGTTTCCTAAACTTTAGATACAGGTTCGATTCCTGTCGGGACTACAAGTAATTGATAAAAAAAGGGTTAGAACAAAAATATTGTTTTAACCCTTTTTTATTTGTAGAACAAATTGTAGAACAATATTACAGAGAAGTTAAAAATATAAATTGTTGATATATAGTTATTTAATATTTTAACTCCTTTAAAGTTAATTAATAGGAGTTTCCTAAACTTTAGGACAAGACTTTTTATCGAGCTTTATGCCAAGTGATTTTTTTCTTGATTTTCGATTTTCAATTGTCCTGCTAAACAAAGTTCCCTCTTTAGCCTCTTTGGATTGCTTGATAAAGACAACTTTGACATATAATTCACAATTTTAGAGCTCTCAAAGATACGGAACTAAGCGTCAGATTGCCAATAAATAGCGCTTTGGTTAGGCAAGTTTTCTAATAAAGCAGCGCATGCAAATTAGAAAATGACGAGAACCTCAGATATACAATTGAAATAAACCCAAAGCGCCGCTTCAAAGGGGCTTTTTTGATTTTAAGTTAGTTAAATATTCAGATGGAAGTCTTTAATTTTCCATTCCGAGCGACATAGAATAAACCAATGATAGGAAGTAAACTAACAATCATCAATGGAATTGGAGCATGCGCAGAAGAGCCCATCAATAAACTAATGAAATCTGGAAGCGTCCAGGCTAAATGCAAAATCCCTAACAAAAATGTTGCTGCTTTTAAGGAACTTAATTCTTTCAACGTCAGGGCATATATGGTTGCAGCCAAATAACCTAACATGATGAATGCAAATACAAAGAGCATGGTATCTAGAATGGCTATTGCACCAGCATTTTTAGCAAGACCTTCGACACCCATATCTGCTATCATCATTTCTTTCATTTCACCGCCGCTCATCGCAAGTAATAAAGGAAAAGACTGCAACAGATCTAAGATTAATGTTAGGACTAAAATGTTTTTGAAGTTTTTCATAATTGTTATTTGTTTGTTATAGTCTTTGAAGTTTTTCTTATACTCTGTTGGACTCTTTTCTCATAGAAATCACGCTAAGCGCTATAAAAAAACCAAAGAGGACGAGAGCAGGAATTGGTGGTTGTAGTCCTGGCCATTGAATCATCGCATAAAATGCTTGTAATAATACGACCCCACTCATGGCAATAATTCCTTTAAAAAGATTTATGGCAAAACCTCCTGAGCTATTTCGCAATAAAAGTACCATAATGCCCACACCGAAGGCAACAGAGGCCAATGCTTGATGCATAGCTGTTCCAACATTCAATGCCTGTTGCGACAATTCAATACCAGCAAATGCTTGAGATGTGATTTGTTCTGCACCAAGGAAAAATCCAATTCCTTGCAGAACCAATAATCCACCAATGATGGACAAGGATAAATTTGATTTCATGAACAAAATTTTTTATAACGCTCCAAAATTACTTAAATCTAAGTTGCTAACAGATTAATTAAAAAAATATTTCTTTTGCAAGGCGTTGAATTTGTAAAACAAACTCAAACCAAAATTCAACAACTGCTTCCAAGAAGTTTATGGACCACACTTGATTTCCTTTTACAGCAACAAATTGAAATGGTTGAGGTGTATTTATAGGACTTGGAATGGATTTTCAAAGATGGGTAAGATGTTTAACGTATCCTCCATGACCTTCGGTCTCTGATTGAATGAGAAGAGAATAGGTATAAGTCTCTGTCGGTTGGCAACGTTAGGACAACAATTTTTATTTATGACAACAAAAGACAACCATTTATTAATTGCAATTATCTGAATATCAATTATCTGAAAATTTATTTCGGCTTTCGAAATAATAGAAGTTTCCTAAACTTTAGATGCAAGTTCGATTCTTGCCGGGACCACAATATTTTATTTAATAAATCTCCTTTCCTCAAATTTTAATTTACCTGTTTTATCTATTGTTAAAAGTGTGGTACAATGTGTTCCATAATCTTTAGATTTAATAAATAATGAAGAAACTAGTTTTTCTATTTCCAAAGGCAAACCTGTTTCTGGAAGTTGATTTTCAGGTGCCTTTTCTTCATCTAACATCATGTTAAATATGGCTTCTTTGTTTAATTTTTTTTGAGCAATTAATTTTTCAAATACCTTTTTGCCTTTTACAATTTTGAACCAAGGTGTATCTAAATAAGCATTGCTTAATCCGTAAATTCCTGCTTCTAATTTTTCTATTTTATTCAATTCAGAATTGTAACAAAACACTTCATTGCTAATACTGTATAAAAGGTTAAAAGGCCCAAAGTCTTTTCCATTTTCAATTAGAAACTGGGAAGCATTCTCAGCTGTATATTCTTCACCAATAATGGTTGGTATTAAATCCCCTCTAGACCTTTCTCCCAAAATAGGTTTGGTTAAATCTCTGTAATTGGCAACCACTCCCCAATTTCCATTTTTATGATGTCCGAGCCAAGTTCCACCTTTTTCTAAATCTTGCCCAGCAAAAAAGTTGTTGTTTTTCCACCAATGGGGTGTAGTAGATTTTCTGGCAAAGAATTCATCTCTATTTTCAATTAAAACAACAGGGAAATCTTTGTGCTTTTCAAGGGCTAAAAAAAGAGTACACATTTTTTTATTTGGTTTTCTAAAGAGCTTCAATGTTAACAATTTACTGTTTATTGCTTCACTTAATCATTCAAACAACAGGTTGTTCAAAGATTAGTTTTGTTTGTTAAATATTATGCTAGTTAGGCTTTTAATAATAATTTGTTTTTTTCTTGAGGTGTTCTCTGGCTTTGCGCAAGGAATATACCTTGATTATAATTTAACCAACACAAGGTGCGATGCAAGCACTGGCATTGTCGAAATTACCAATATAAAAACTTCTCCTGCTCCCTTTGAGTTTTCTTTAGATGGCCTTAATTATTCAACACAACAAACTTTTACAAATCTTTCGGTTGGTGATACCATTATTTTTATAAAAGATGGATTTGGAAATATTTTGCAGGAGTTAATTTCTATTGATTATTTATCAGACCCTCTGATGGAACTTACCTTAGTAAACCAATTTTGTGAATTCGAATTGGGGAAAATAATAGTTACCAATGTAATTGATGGTGACCCACCTTACACTTATTTTTTGGATGATGTAGAAATTGTTGGAAATGAGTTAAACGAAGTTCCATTTGGATTCCATCAAATTAAAGTGGTTGACGGAAATGGTTGCTTTAGAACTCAAGGAGCCGAATTAATTAATGATTGTATAGTTGTTTCAACAGGCTTTTCGCCAAATAGCGACGGCATAAATGACTTGTGGACAATCCAAAGAATTCAGAATTATCCTGATAATACCGTTAGAGTATTTAATAGGTACGGTCAATTGGTTTTTAAAACAGAAGAATATGATAATACTTGGAATGGAAACTCTAGTGGACTCACCTTGCCTATTGGTACATATTATTACGAAGTAGAAGTAAGAATTGCATCTGGCGAATCGCAAATATTTACAGGTAGCTTGGTAATTTTAAAATGAAAAAGTTAATTCTCATATTGGTTTTGTTAGGAGCAATGAGCTTTTCATTTGGACAATCTGCGCCGTATTACACTCAAAATATTTTTAACAAATTCGCCATAAACCCAGCAACAGCAGGCTTAACCGATTGCCCCGATTTTAAATTTGGGCATCGACGGCAGTGGATGGGGATTTCCCAAACACCGGTTACCAGTTTTTTTACTTTTAACACCTCTTTTGGCAAAGAAGACAAAAACCCCAGGGCTTTTCATGGTTTTGGTGCGAGGTTTATTACCGACCAAGCTGGTCCTTTTTCTGCACAGAGTTTTCATTTAGGTTACGCCTATCACTTGCAGGTAAATAACAAATACACCCTTTCTGCAGGAGCCTTTGTTGGATTAAGAAATTACGTATACGATGGAGGTTCGGTAGTTACCCCAGTTTTCGACCCAATTGTAAACGCAACTAGCTCACTGTTAATTTACCCTGAGTTTGATCCAGGTGTTTACTTGTATTCTAAGGATGATTTTTTTGGATTTAGCGTGGCCAATTTTATTCCATTTAAGCTGCAAACTTCTAGTGATGCTATTGGGTCACCATCAAATAATGTGAAACATTATTCCATTACCTATGGTAGAATAATTACAGCTAAGGGATATTATTACACATTTATTCCATCTGCTATGGTGAGGTTTACCCCATATGGCGTGCCTTCTGTAGATTTAAATTTTATGTGGTACATCGAAGATAATTTTGCTTTAGGAGCTAGTTATAGAAACCCATTGGGGTTATCATTTATAGCTGAAATGAGGTTTTTACAGAGATTTAGATTAGGTTACGCATTTGACTATGGAGCAATTGGACCTCAAGGAGCTTTTCCGTTTACGCATGAAGTAATTCTCTCTTTTTTAGCCTGTAAAGACAAAGAAAAATTGAATAAAAAGCCTGTTTGCCCTGCCTATAGATAAACATTTGTTTATATGATAACAAACTTATATTTGTATGTTAAAGAAATTTAAACGATTTTCACTCACTTTTTGGGTAATGAAATTAAATAAAAC
>Ga0206131_10006071_pt1 | contig 12465 bp, 7 predicted proteins | sample Helgoland_Spring_FD_148636 | JGI IMG/M metagenome (GOLD analysis project Ga0206131, IMG submission 148636) | Pelagic subsurface seawater microbial communities from Kabeltonne, Helgoland, North Sea - Helgoland_Spring_Bloom_20160517_1 | ecosystem: Environmental > Aquatic > Marine > Epipelagic ... | reverse complement strand
CTCCTTCAAAAATTTTTACTTCCTTTTCTCCTTTGGTATTTTTTATTGAAATGTGTTTTCCGCTTTTTGATGGTTTTTTAGAGTTGCTATTGCTTTTTGCTGCACTTGGATTTTTTTGAGGAGTTGATTTTCTTGTATCAGTTGGCATTTTCGGATTACCAAAAGGCTGATTTTCCATAGATTTTTTCAGCTTATTTTGCTGTTTAGATTGTTGCTCTCGAATGCTTTCAACAGGTTTTTCTTGCGAGAAACAAAATAGACTTAAAGTCATAAAAACAATAAAAAAGCTATACTTCATTAGGCGTAACCTTGTATTTTATAAATAACTAATCCCAATATTTCATGAAAAAAACTTTTCCATTTGTGCATGGTGTGCAAGTTGGGAATAAATAAGTGATCAAAATAATATTTTCTTTCTCCAGCCAATCGGTCAACAGCAAAAGGAGTTACATCAATATTTAATTTGTTAAAACAAGCTTCGGCTCTTGGCATATGCATGGCTGAGGTGATTAACAGAATTGAGCCGTTAAAATTGTTTTCTTCTAAAATTTTTTTTGAGAATACTGCATTTTCATGGGTATTTTTAGATAATGAATCAACCCATAAATCTTTTTTCTTAATTCCAAAGTCTACTAAAAAGGGATACATGTAAACTCCTTCTTGGTCTACACCAACCAAGCTTCCACTGCCTCCAGAAATTAGAATTTTTGAGGCTTTGTTTTCCTGATATAAATTTATTCCATGTATTAATCTATCTGATGCTTCATGAAATTCAATCATATTGATGGATGGATCAAAAGAAGAATATCCACCTAAAATTATTGCTAAATCAAATGTTTCTTTTTCCTCAATTTTGTATGCTTGGGTTTCCCAAAGCCTTGTTACTTCATCAAACAAAAAGCCATTGCCAAACACAAAAATGGCCAACAATGAATAAAGAATTAAGCGCTTCCCTTTTTTTGGAAATAAAAAAGAAAAAACCAAAAGGCCTATTATCCAAATTAATGGAGAAATTAAAAAACCTAAAATTTTTGAGAGATAAAAAAACATCTATTATTTGCTTACCACAAATTTGCCAAAAAGCGGCTCATTTTCGGTTTGCAAATAAAGTGAATAAACCCCATTTGGTAATTGGGAAATATCAATAGAATTTGGAGAGTTTGAATTGGTGTTTTGGTAAACGCGTCTTCCCTGTAAATCATAAATTGATATTTTATCAATTTTTTGAGAAGTATTTATTCTTATGAAATTACTTGCAGGGTTTGGGTAAATTGAAAGGCTTGTTTTTTCAATTGAAACTTTTTTGATGTCTTCAATACCTACAATTTCGTCGGTACTTTCTATAAAGTTGGTAAAAACCCCTCTTCCGTGAGTTGCTGCAGCCACAAAGCCATCTTCTGGTCTAACATCTATCATATCTACAACCACATTTCCAATTGTGTTTGCTGCTTGCTGCACCCAAACTGTCGAATCACCTTCTAGCTTTTTGGTTGCAAAAAGGCCAACACTAGTTCCTATTAAATAAACCATTTCATTACCAACAGGTAAAAATGCAGCAGCCCTCACCGAAGGCCCATCACCCAATCCTTTTAAGGTTTCGGGGTATCCATCCGGCAATTCGGGTTCTAAATTTCCTGCTATTTTTTGCCAAGTTTCGCCGCCATCTTCGGTGTAATATAAGCTGTAAGCATTGTAATTTGAGTAAACTACAATGGCCTTATTGCCATCTTCTGGGTGCACGGCAATGTCACTAACAAAAGTTCCTGTACCAAGCTTTTGGGTTATTTTTTTAAATTTCGCAGGGTTTGTGTTAGCACTATCCATTACGTAAACTTCTCTATTTATTGTCCCTACATAAAGCCTATGTTTTGGATTTTTTCTTGATGCTTTTATGGCATGAACCCTATTGTTGCTATTGTTTGTTATAAGTTGTTCCCAGCCTGTATTTAATTTTGAATTTGTACTGTCTAACACTATTGAGTCTAAATGTTGATGCCTGTAAACTGAAAAGTAGCTTGACATATACATAACATCATTATCAGCAGGATCGAGAATAAATGGATTAACAAACAAGTATGGACCACCACCATCTGGATCTATTCTTCTGTAAGCTGTTCTGTTGCCATTTTGATCTAATGTCATTTTATAAGTTCTACCCAATTGAGAAGAAAAATAATAATCTTGGCCACCATTACCTATTGCTGAAAAAGAGCCATCTCCACTTGAAGGAATTGTCCAAGAAAAAGTTGGGTTGTCATTATTAGTCCAAGCTGTTGAGTTGTCTTGCATTCCGCCTGCTACTTCTTGGCTTCCAATTGTATTGTGATCTATTGATAAATGGTAAAATTGAGTAGTGTAATAACCTCTGTTTATGTCTTCCCATTTTACGGTATCTGCCATAATGTTTTTGGTAAAATAGCAACCTCCATCATTAGCTACAAAACAATAATTAGGATTTCCACCTAAAAAATTAATTACATGAAAATCAGGATGATTTTTTGGATATCGATACTCAAAGGTTGATGATTCCCAAGGTGTATATCCTCCAATATGGGTAATGTTATTTTCCGTTGTAAAGGCATCTGTAGAGCGATACATGTTTGTACCTGCTATAAAAACCACATTTGGGTCATCGGGCTTTACAGTAACAACCATATCATAACTTCCTTGGCTTTGAAACCTGTTTCTAAAATTATTCCCTGCCGGAATATTTTGACTTAAATCAACCCAAGTACCATTATTTGCTGCTCCATTTCCACTTTTAAAAGTGTAACGCCAAAGAGCATTTCTTTCAGAGTTTTTGTCATCTGGATTTGATCTTTTACCTCCATTTGCAACATTGGCTAAAAAATAAACTTTGTTGTCATTCAATGGGTCAGCTGCTGATACGATTCTGCTATAACTTGTAGAGAAATTTGAAGGTGTAATATTGGTCCAATTTACCCCATCTTCTGATCTGTAAATTCCACCAACAGAACCATCTGAACTAAAAGTAGCGTACTTTACTCCATTTGGTGTAATCATAATATCAGAATAAGTTGAAAGAAAGCCATTGGTTGTGCCAACTGCAATATTCCAAGTAATTCCACCATCGTAGCTTCTCATTACCCTGCCTGTTGTAGCAGCATAAACAATATCTGCAGTATCAATGGAATGGTCAATAGTTATATTCCAAATAATATCCCAAGGTTCTTGTGAATGTGGCGAGTTACTTTGCGTTGAGGGTAAAGGAAACCAAGATTTTCCGCCATCAGTAGATTTATAAACACCATCTCCAACATAATCTGCCGAAAATAATTTAGTGGCCGAGTTTCCAATACCTTCTCCCGAGCCATAATACCAAACATTTTCTTTTCCTTGTCTTTTGTCTTGTGTTAAACAAGTTACACTATGGTGATGATCGTTTGCGCTGGTTTTTATCCAGGTTTGACCCTGATTCTCGGTTCGCCACATGCCGCCAGAAACTCCACCTGCAAGTATGATATTGTCGTTTGTTACATCAACTGCCGCAGCCCTTGTTCTCCCGCCAACGTTGTAAGGCCCAATTTGTTTCCAGTCACTTGTTTTTTTTCTAAATATTTGATTGTCTGTAGGTAAGCTTTGAGCGAATTTTAATTCTCTGGCCCTTATGTTTGGTGGTATTTCGCCAGTTTGCGGATCGGCTAACCTGAGTAATTCCCATTCAGCCCTTTCACTAATAGACAAAGGAGTTTGTTTTAATTCCTCTTTTTGTTTTGGATTGCAGCCAAATAAAATTAACGAAACGATTAAAAGGGGTAAATATCTCATTAGAGGTGTTTTAATTAAACACCAAACAATAAAAATAACTTGATGTTCAAGTTGTAAATTTAACCTTACTTGGATTAATTACCGTTGAACGAGGAAAAATTATTTTGTGAATTATTGGTAGAGTTAGATTCTATTTTGGTAGAATTGCCAACTTCAGATTTAGAAGAATCTAACAAAAAGAAAAGCATAATGAGTAAAAAAGTAGCAATTAACCCAATCGAAGCCCAATTTGAAATTCTATCTCTAAAAGACATTTTATTTGCGGTTTAATTTTTTTAATCGATGGACGAATAATAATATTTTAAGTTGAAAATCGAATAGAGTTATTAAAAATAAATTTTATTGTGGGTAAAAAAATATCAGTATTATTTCTTTTCATTTCATTGCTTTTTTATCAATTTGAGGTGTTTTCTCAGGTAGTAGATATTGAATCTCAAAGGTTTTCTAAAAATGAAAAAGGTGTGTTTGGTAAATTCGAATTAAACGGAAGTTACACGCAGAACACACAAACTATTTGGCAATTGTCAAATCAAAGTAAAATTTTAATCGAAAACAAAACCAATAATTTTTTAATTTTTGGAGATTTTGGGTTGTTGAAAGGAGAAAATGAAGACCTCATCAACAGAGGTTTTGGGCATTTGCGTTTTAATCAAAATTTGGTTAAAAATGCAAGGTTAAAATGGGAGGTGTTTCAGCAAACTCAATACAACCGAATTCAGAAAATAAAACTTAGAAATTTAACGGGAACTGGCTTGAGGTTAAAACCTCTTAAAACTGATTCGATAGATTTTTATATCGGCCTCTCTATTATGTATGAATATGAAGAAATACAGGAGCAAACTACTCCAAACCGCGATGCAAGGTTTAGCTCTTACTATTCGCTTGATTTTCCAATTGGAAAATCTGTAACCCTCAATAATATCTTCTATTACCAACCTTTGGCCAATCAATTTTTAGATTTTAGAATATCCAACCAAACTGCTCTCAAAATTGCTTTCAATAAAAATTTAGGTTTTAAATTAACCTTTAATTATTTGGAAGATTCTAACCCACCCATTGGAATACCCAATAGAATAATTACCGTAGAGAATGGATTTTCTTTTTCATTTTAATCATTTGTGAGTTTTGTCATATCTAACCTCTTTTGCAAAAAGAGTGAGCCCGCCTTCCGGCATGACTAGAAATTTGTTTATTTAAATGCTTATTTTTTTTTGTCATCCTGAGCGCATTCGAAGGACAGACAAAACAGAAAGTTTCCAAAATTAAAATTGATGAATCTTCGTCCGATAACTATCGGACAAAGCTCAATGTCAGACTTGGTTTTTTAATGAATTACCTTTCTCTAATCTCTAACCTCCGTCATCCTTTATCTATAATCTTTTATCCATTGTCTTTTCTCTTTCTCCCATCTCCAAACTCCTCATAATTAAATAAATTTGCAGACCCAAAAATGCGATAGCAATGAAAAATATTGATCCTTATAAACCCATCAATAAAGTAAGAATAGTAACTGCTGCTTCCTTATTTGATGGACACGATGCAGCCATCAATATCATGCGCCGAATTATTCAATCAACAGGGGTTGAGGTAATTCATTTAGGACACGATAGAAGTGTGGAAGAAGTTGTTGATTGTGCTATTCAAGAAGATGCTCAGGCCATAGCCATGACATCCTACCAAGGTGGACACATTGAGTATTTCAAATACATGTTCGATTTGCTAAAAGAAAAGGGTGCGCCTCACATCAAAATCTTTGGTGGAGGTGGAGGCACCATTCTACCAGAAGAAATTAAAGAGCTTCACGAATACGGCATCACAAGAATTTATCATCCAGATGATGGAAGATCAATGGGTTTGCAAGGCATGATAAATGACCTTGTTCAAAAAAGCGATTTCCCTGTTGGAGATAAGTTAAATGGTGGTTTAGAAAAACTAGATTTAAGTTCTCCTCACACTATTGCAAGGGTTATTTCTGCAGCAGAAAACTTCCCCGATGAGCACCAAGATTTATTACAAACCATTAGAGATAAAGCCAAAAATGGCAAAACCCCAGTGCTTGGAATTACAGGAACTGGAGGCTCAGGAAAATCCTCTTCTGTAGATGAATTGGTAAGAAGGTTTTTACTCGATTTTGAAGATAAAAAACTGGCGATAGTTTCTGTTGATCCATCTAAAAGAAAAACGGGTGGTGCTTTGTTAGGCGATAGAATCAGAATGAATTCCATTAGAAATAACAGGGTTTACATGCGTTCATTAGCTACGCGTCAATCAAACTTGGCATTGTCTAAACACGTTGATGATGCCTTGAGCATATTAAAAGTTTCGGGTTTTGATTTGATTATTCTTGAAACTTCAGGCATTGGCCAATCTGATACCGAAATTTTAGACCATAGCGATGTAAGCTTGTATGTTATGACACCTGAATATGGTGCTGCAACTCAGCTTGAGAAAATCGATATGTTAGATTTTGCTGACATTATTGCCTTAAACAAGTTTGATAAAAGAGGAGCTTTAGATGCTTTGCGCGATGTAAAAAAGCAATACAAACGCAACCATCAATTATGGGATGTTAACGATGATGATATTCCAGTTTTTGGAACTATCGCTTCACAGTTTAACGATCCGGGAACAAACTCTTTGTACAAAAAAATAATGGATGAATTGGTTCAAAAAACTGGAGCCGATTTAAAATCTACCTATTCAATTTCGAAGGAAATGAGTGAGAAGATTTTCATCATTCCACCAAAAAGAACTCGCTATTTATCTGAAATTGCAGAAAACAACAGAGCCTACGACAAATGGGTAAATGAGCAAGCTGCAGTTGCTGAAAAGCTTTATGGTTATCACAAATCAATTGTATCGTTAAAAGAATCTAACCTTGAAGGAAAAGAAAACCTAATTGAAGGTTTAACAAAAGCCTACAACCAAGCAGCTTTAGATTTAGACCCACACAACAAACAAGTTATTGACGGTTGGGCCGATAAAATGGCATTGTATTCGGCACCCGAATATGTGTTTAAAGTTCGCGATAAAGAAATAAAAATCAAAACCCATAGTGAGTCTTTGTCTCATTCACAAATTCCGAAAGTTTCGACCCCAAAATTTAGTTCTTGGGGCGATATGCTAAAATGGAGTTTGCAAGAAGGCTTGCCAGGCGAATTTCCTTATACTGCAGGTATTTATCCTTTTAAAAGAATAGGTGAAGACCCAACCAGAATGTTTGCTGGAGAGGGTGGACCAGAAAGAACAAACCGAAGGTTTCATTACTTGAGTTTAGGCATGCCCGCAGCAAGGCTTTCAACTGCTTTCGATTCGGTTACACTTTACGGAAACGATCCAGGCCACAGACCAGATATTTACGGAAAAATTGGAAATTCAGGTGTTTCGATTTGTTGTTTAGACGATGCTAAAAAATTGTACTCAGGTTTTGATTTGTCAAACCCTACAACTTCAGTATCAATGACAATTAATGGCCCTGCGCCAATGTTGTTAGGCTTTTTTATGAATGCCGCAATTGATCAACAATGCGAAATTTACATCAAAGAAAATGGCTTAGAAAAAGAAGTAAAACAAAAAATTGAAGCCAAATACAAGGCTTTGGGTATGCCTGTGCCAACTTACCAGGGTGATTTGCCAGAAGGTAACAATGGTTTAGGTTTGATGCTTTTGGGAGTTACAGGAGATGAGGTTTTACCATTCGATGTTTACCAAACTATTAAGGCAAAAACTTTAAGTCAGGTTAGGGGTACGGTGCAAGCCGATATTTTAAAAGAAGACCAAGCGCAAAACACTTGTATTTTCTCTACTGAATTTGCTCTAAGATTAATGGGAGATGTTCAGCAATATTTTATCAACCAAAACATTAGAAATTTCTATTCTGTATCCATATCGGGCTATCACATTGCTGAGGCAGGAGCCAATCCAATTACCCAATTGGCATTTACATTGGCCAATGGCTTTACTTACGTTGAATATTATTTGAGCAGGGGAATGGACATCGATAAATTCGGACCAAACCTTTCATTCTTTTTCTCAAACGGAATTGACCCAGAATATGCTGTTATTGGAAGAGTTGCCAGAAGAATTTGGGCAAAAGCTTTGAAGAACAAGTATGGCGCGAATCCAAGAGCTCAAATGTTGAAATACCATATTCAAACATCAGGTAGAAGCTTACATGCCCAAGAAATTGATTTTAACGATATTAGAACCACGCTTCAGGCGCTTTATGCCATTTATGATAACTGTAACTCGTTGCATACCAATGCTTATGATGAGGCAATTACAACACCAACCGAAGAGTCTGTAAGGAGAGCTGTAGCCATTCAGTTAATCATCAACAAAGAGTTAGGTTTAGCTAAAAATGAAAATCCGTTGCAAGGATCTTTTATTATTGAAGATTTAACCAATTTGGTTGAAGAAGCTGTTTTGTTAGAATTTGACAGGATTACTGAAAGAGGTGGCGTTTTAGGCTCTATGGAAACCATGTATCAACGTGGTAAAATACAAGACGAAAGTTTGTATTACGAAACTTTAAAGCACAATGGTGAGTTTCCAATTATTGGTGTAAATACCTATTTGAGCTCAAAAGGTTCTCCAACAGTTTTACCTAAGGAAGTTATTAGGGCAACTGAAGAAGAGAAACAGGTTCAAATAAAAACTGTTGAATCACTTATTTCTAGAAATAAAGAGATTGTTGAAGAACAATTAAAACAATTGCAAGAGGCCGCTATTAACAACGAAAACATTTTCGAAAAATTAATGGAAGCTTGTAAATATTGCTCATTAGGCTCAATTACCAATGCTTTGTTTGAAGTAGGAGGGCAGTACAGGAGGAATATGTAGGGCTTTCGCCTAATGAATAATTGAGAATTAATAATTATGAATTAGGTCAAATAAATAAGGTAATGGCTTAATTCGCTGTCAGGTCGAGTTTGCGAAGTATGAGCAAGTATCGAGACCTATAAAACGCTTAATTCTTAACCACTAATTTTCCGAATCGAGTGCAGCAGCCATCGTCTGACTGAAACTGAATAAAGTAAATTCCGATTGGTAAAAACTCAGTTTCAATGGTGCAATGGTTACCTGTGGTTTTGCTGTGGTAAATTAATTTACCTTGAGCATTTAAAATAGAAATGGTTCCAGCATTTGGCAATCCCGTTACAAAAGCCAAACCCTTAGTAGGATTTGGGAAAACTACTAAATTGTTGTATTTAGGTTGTTTTTCTCCAACAAATAAGGGAGGGTTCATTTGCAATGTGCTTTTCGGATCAATAAAATCAATGTTCCCAAGGCTATCGCATTTGCCCAACCAAGCTGTTTCTTGCGTAAAATAACTTCCTAATTGAAAATGAAAACCACCGTCGTGTTTTGACCTAAAAAAGCCTCCAGGATGAATAAAACAAGTATCACATTGTATTGAGCCTTGTTGATTGAAAAATAAGCTAAATTTCTTTTTAGGCGTTAGTTTTTTATTTTGATAATCGATTTCAAATTTTACAACCTCTGTTTTCCAATTATTATTGGTGATGATTGAATCTTTAACTCTAAAAGAAACATATACGGTTTTCTTTTTCTCAGGCATAATGGCATCAATACTCCAAGTAGTAGGAAGCATAGGATGAGAAACCGTAGAAAAATAATAGAAGTTAGTATCTAAAATAATGGCCTCCTGTAGCGGAAAATAGCTAGAGTCATACCCTTGCAAATACAATAAATTTAATGAGTTTTTTGAGGTATGAATTTCAAAAAGGTTATGCTGGTTAAGGACTCGTTTTTTGATCGAACCATTTTTTCCAACTTTTACAAATTCATTCTTTATCAAGAGGTTATTGGGGTTTGCCTGCTTCAAAACAATTAAATGGAATAAAACAGAGTTTTTTGTTGTTCCTATGAATTTTGGCCAAATAAAATCGAATAAAGAATCTGGAATCCCAGTAATTTGACTTTTGTTTAGCTTCCAAGCTAGTGAGTCAGACCTGTGGTAATAGTTTAGCGAAAAAGCATTAGTATCTTCTTGAAAAGTAAAAAATGATGAGTCATTCAAACTAATTACATCGTTAGAATACTTGGTAGAGTCATAAAAAATATTGTTGGCTTTATTTACCTTGCTTGTAGATATGCAAGAATATGGCTCCCAAGTTCGTGAACTTTTGCCCGAAAAAAAGTCAGAACCATCCTTTAATTGTTTGTAAACTCTAAAAACTTCATAGTTAATTGGAGACCAATACTCATGAACTTTCTCGCCATATTTATTGTAAGAAACAAATTTATTGTGGTTGCTTATTCCAAATCCATCAATATAAACCAAATGCTTAAATCCGCTATCTACAGAATTGTAAACTCCGGGTCTAAAGCCAGCTCTCCAACCTGAGTAGGTGAAATTGTGCGGTTTCAAAAAAGTGCTTTGGGCAAAAATATTTTGAGTGCAAAAAATTATCAAAAGAATTTTTACATAGCGCATATCCAAATTTAAAACTTTAATAAAACCAAAAGCCCAATGTAAATCATTGGGCTTTTATTTTTATCGGTTTATTATTATTTGACGCTATTCCATTTGTTGTGAGGTAATTTGTCATGCGTGCAGCAATTGCGCCCATAGCATTTTCAAAACCCGAATAATCAAACTCAGGGTATTTCTTTTCATCTTTAAAAATAAGGCCTTTGCCATAAAAAGCTCTAGCACCGCAATACATAAGCCCTCTGGTATAAATTAATCCTGTTTTGCCTTCTTCTCTTTGTATTGGGTTAGGTCCCCACATGTAACCTGTGATACTTCTAACTGCATAAATTTCTTTTTTCTGGTTCATTTTGTTCACTACCACATAAACCGCCAAAACAGCATCAACATCAAAAGTTTTAGGTAGCTCTAGGCCTAAATGTTCAGCTTGGTTTTTGTCATACAAACCAATTGCCGGTAAAGACATGGGTTTAGGATCTCCTTTATAACCCTTGGTATATGGAGCCTCATTTAAAAAGAATAATGATTTTAATTCAGTTCCAGTTGGTGTTACCCTAATTCTGTTTACACTAGCAGACATTGTACTTGTTGTGGTTTGAACTCATCCACCACCAAGAGGCATGGATGATTTAGAACTTACAGATGCTGATGCACCTGTAGTTTTTTGCTTTTTCAAAATACTATGCCTAATCATCATCGCGCTATAATAATCCTTTTTTTCTTGGGTATCTAGGTATTCATTTGGCATAAGTATTTCAATGCCATCTTTTTTAAAAGTCTCTTTTAAAGTTTCCATACCTTGTTCGTAAAATTTATCTGCAAAAACTTGAGCAAGCCCATCAGAAGTTCTCCAGGCTTTTGCTGTATTTATCATTTCATTTTCTTTGCTCATTCCGACATCTTCAATAAAAAAAGTAATTAATGCAACTTTTTTTACAGGTTTCTCTAGCAATTCAGGCCTTAGGCTGTAACCTGCGCCATTTTTTCCATTAATTTTTTCTTTTGGGAAATCATAGGTCATTTTTTTTAATGAGGTTTCTACGTCAGCATTAGCTTTTTGAAATGGAGTTTGGGCATTCATTCCGATGGAGAAACCCAAAAATAGCAGGGTAAATAATTTTGTTTTCATTTTGATTAAGGTTTGAAGTTTAATCAAAGATGATTTTTATAACATGCTTTTTTTTAGGGTATCTACCTTATATTGATAAGACATTCACCTTGTTTTTTGACAATAGCTCAAATAAAACAATTTGAAGAAGGCAACTTAAATAACTTGAATTTATTTGTGTTTTGGTTTAGTAACCAAAAGTTGAATAAAAGCTGCCACAGCAAGTAGTGAACATAACAAAAAGGCATAGATAAAATAACCTTGGTTGTTGTTGTAGATAAATCCTGAAATAAACGCACCTAAACCAACCCCAATTTCCAGGGCTATGTACATGGTGGCCATGGCGCGTCCCCTATGTTTTGGGTCTGCTAAATCAACTGTCCAAGCAAAAACTGTAGGAGAGTTTACACCTACTGAGATACCCAATACTATAGCTCCTGTAAAAAACCAAAAAGTAGTTTCAGAAAACGCCACTATTGCCATGCCCGTGGCTAAAATTAGGGTTCCAAAATACAAAAGGTTTCGTCTACCATAAATATCAGAAGCCCTTCCGGCAATTAACCTAATTCCAATAGATGAAACAAGCATAAATGAGAAGAATAAACCTCGGTTAGAAACCTCAAGAAAATCACTTTTATCAGGAACTAAAGTTAAAATTGAACCAAATGAAAAAGTGGTTAATAGCATAACTACAGAAGGCCCTAAAACAGTAGGGTCATAAACATCTGAAAAATTAATTTTAAAGGTTTTTGCCGAAAACTTCTCCTTTATTTCTAAAGTTTCTTTCATGCCTGCCAAAATCAAAATAGATAGGAGCGCAACAACAGATGAACTATAAAACATAATGTCTGTTCCGTATTCAGCAGCAATGTAACTTCCTAAAACGGGTCCACTAGCCATTCCTAAACTGCCAGATACGCCCAAAATTCCCAGAGCTTCACCTCTTTTTTTATCTGGTACTATATCAGCTAAGTAAGCTGTGGTGCCTGTAGGTTTAAATCCCGTAGAAAACCCATGTATTAATCGAAGTAAAAAGAATCCTAAAATGGAATTTAAAACAGGATATAAAACTCCTATAACTATACAAACCAAAACCCCAACAACCATTACA
>Ga0206131_10006064_pt1 | contig 12470 bp, 16 predicted proteins | sample Helgoland_Spring_FD_148636 | JGI IMG/M metagenome (GOLD analysis project Ga0206131, IMG submission 148636) | Pelagic subsurface seawater microbial communities from Kabeltonne, Helgoland, North Sea - Helgoland_Spring_Bloom_20160517_1 | ecosystem: Environmental > Aquatic > Marine > Epipelagic ... | reverse complement strand
ACAAACCGGCAAGTTCAGTGATCTTCCCAACGGGGATTCCAGCCATCTTACCTCGGCAAGTGATAGAATCCAACCAGCGTGAGCCAGTTGGAATCCATTCTTTGACCTCGGTAGGATTGTCTTCATTTAGATCATGAGCGATGTTCAGGCCAACTTTTTTGTTGACGAACTTCTTCATGGAATTAATATCAATCTTACCTGCTTTGGTCATTACTCTTCACCTTCTTCAGAGCCTTCTTCCGACTCTTCAGTTTCTTCACCTGTTTCCTCTTCGGAACCTTCGGCTGCGGTGTCTTCTGCTTCTTCAGTTGTCTCTTCAGCTTCTACTGCTGTATCCAACTCTTCTTCTTTGTCCCCACATGCTAGGAACATTGTCATTAATAAACTAATCATTTGTTACTCCTTCGTTTGTATTAGTAGTTTGGTTTGAAGTCGTTGTGACTTCTTCTGTAGATTCTCCAGATGTGCTATCATTAGCATCTTTAGTAACTTCGACTGTATTGTCTGTAGTTTTCTCATCTGTTGTCTCCGTAGTTTGTGTTTCAACAACTTCAGTTGTTGTAGTTGCATTTGTTGCAACCTCTTTCTCTCCGCAAGCGAAGAGCATTAATAATAGTAACCTCATGTTACCTCCTGTAAATTTATATCTAATTTTATATTTATTTCCAGTTTTGGCATACCAACTTTGTCGGCTAATCCAAGGTCAATCGCTTCTTTAGATTCAATGAACCAATCGGCTCGACCTTTCTCGTTTAACTGTTTGTTAAACCACTTCTCTGATTTGTTTGAGTTTGCTGATAGGATTTTGTAAATCTTCTCATTCAAACGCTTCACCTCTTCCGCACTTGCTTGAATCTCCGAGTTCTTACCCCATGAAGCAGAGCTCACATCGTGGATCATCAATGTTGCGTCTTCTGTTATGTATCGATACCCTTCAGTTCCACAAGAGAACAGAATGACTCCACAACTCATAGCTTTTCCTTCCACTATGGTTGCTACCGGCAATTCAGAGTTCTTGATGGAAGCAATCATACTCATTAGAGAGTAGACTTGCCCTCCGTATGAATCAATAATCACGGGGATGACGCTTTGCCCTGTATTGTGAGCGGAAGCGATTTTTTCTGCGAAATCTTTTGCAGACTTCTCATCAAACTTGTTAACCCTGATTACGACAGGGCTACTTCTCAATTCGACAGTTTTGATATTCTTATCAATGTTTCTTTTCCAAAGCATAGCTTCCTCCTATAAATAAAAAAGCCGCCCCTTTAGCAACCAAGGGCGGGCGGCAATTCCCTAAACAACACAGGAGTTTATTCTTCAGACATGAACGCTGCGAAAGCTTTGTCTACTGATTCACCTGTTTTCTTGTTATACTGTTGAGTCTCGTTAGAAGAGGACTCTGCTGAAGAGTCGGAGGACAGATAACCATCCAGCAGAGTTTGCACTTCATCGGCAGTCTTAACATCGAACAACTTATCAATATCAGGAACGGAATCTAACAATTGTTGGCAGTCTGCGACGCTATCATCACATAAGATAGATGGACGACGGCGAGGTTGCAAGGCTGTCTTTGGAAATGCACCAGGGCCTGAAGCCAAAGTGTAAGTCAATTTAATGTCAGTTCCAGTTTCAGCATCTGTGATGTCGCCATAGTCAGGGTCCAACACATATCCCAAAAGTGTTTCATAAGCTGTTTTACCATAAGCCCAGATTTTTACACCATCAGCTTCATGGCCTCGTACAAGAACAGGCGAATAGTATCGCTTTCGAGCGAACAGTTTTTTGGCTTCGTTTTTAAGGTTCTGATCATCAGATTGAGTCCCTTCTCGCCAAAGTTTTGATGCGAAGTCACAGATGGCACATTCACCGCCATCATTTCGCTTGTTGCAGTAAATTCCAGGGTTCTTTCCTACGTTGTAATGAAAGTGGAACTCACGGAACGGATCGCCATCCGCTGTTGGTAGAATACGAATGTTTTGGTCACCTGCACTTGGTTTCCACATTGTACTCTTGCGTCCGGAGGATTTCCCACCGTTCTTTGATTGGTCGAGCTTCGCTCGCATTGCTTCTATATTGATAGCCATAATTTACTCCTATATGGTTTATTTATTTTATTGTGTTTTATCACTAAGGTAGACAGGCTATTTTTTCATCCCGTCCCCATTTGTAATTCGTTTTTGTTATACTATATTATAACATATTTAAAAAGGTTTGTCAAGTAAAAAGTTAAAGTTTTTTTCGCAATCTCAAAAAAGTGTCGAAAAAAAATTTTGACGATTTTCGGTTTTTGTAAATTTATGCTCGAGTAGGGATTTGAACCCCACAATTCTAACGTTATAGAACGCCTGCCCCCGTTAGTTATCTGCAACCGTACAGTCGAGCTAATAAGGTGAAGAAAGAGGAGGTGGTTTGATTTCGCTCTCGATGATTTGAGGATCCTCATACGAAACCAACAAAGTTATTATAAAAATAAGCACACAGCCTCCTGTTTCAAATCTCACGAATTCATCTTCCAAGGTTCTCTTATGGAGATTACTAGTCGTAAGAAAAAAAGCGGCCTTTAAGGTAGACCGCAAACCTTACCGAAGGAGGTTGGTAAAACAGGCCGCCTTTTGGTAGGTAGCGGCAAACCTTCAACCTTGGAGTATTTTTAGAACAATCTAATGCTTACGTCGCGAGATGAACTCGAGATAGATCCAACTTGAGTGTTGGAGTTAAATGTGCGGTATTGTTGACGGTCAATGTCCCACACGGTTTCATAGCCAGCTTTTAAGTTTCGTTCACGCAAGGTCATTGGGAAAACACCATCTGGTGCTTCTGAGATGCGGACAAAGTTCATTGTTCGTTGTTCGCCACGTTGCGTTACGAAAGTCCCGGTGTATACGGTCATAGTGTTTGTGTTGTTTGTGTTTGTCATGATTCCTCCTAGAATATTATTTGACTATTATATTATAACATAGTTTTGATACCTTGTCAAGTATTTTTTTAAAGTTTTTTAAATTCTATCGTCGACCCAATACCAAAGCCAGGTAAAGCCGACGACGAATAGAACAGTTCCGATTAGTAGTTCCATTTTGTTTTCCTCATTTGTTATACTTATAATATAACATGTTTAAGATGCCTTGTCAAGTAAAAAGACAAACTTTTTTCAAAAAAGATTCATTTTCTTTAATTGAGTCCATCTTTACGGTGAACCAATCTTCATTCGTTTCCCCATTGTCTCTAACTCTCTCAGCCCACTCTATTTTAGTCTTGATGTACTCTTGCAATTCTTCTTCGGAGTCAAATAGATAAGTTGAGTAGTCCATCCCATCTCTGATTGCTTTCTCGTATTGAGGAAAGAGTTTAATTGCTGTTTTGTAGACTTGTCTGTAGTGTCTTGCATCTTGTAGATGTGTCTCCTTACTAAACGAGACGTAAACTCTAGGTGAGCCAAACTTTTCTTTTGTCTGTAATACTGCTATGTTCGATAGCGGTGTAATCTCTGTTGTGTAAGGCCTATGTCTCGGACCTATTAGTGCATAGCCAATCCAGTTCGCAATTGTTCCTATTGTTTGAAAGTAGTCCTTGTGCTCTTCGCTTTGACTACCCCACATGCTATAATAAATTTGATCAACCATTTATCCTCCAATGTTTGTTCTTATATATATAATGTAACATGTTGAGAATGTGTTGTCAAGTTTTTTTCCAAACTTTTTTTTCCTCATCCAAAGTATACTCGGTGAGATCGATTCTTTTTCGACTTGTATCAAAAAACTGAACTGTTGCTATTTTTCTAGACCCCAAAAGGACTATTCTAAGTATCTCCCACGTTCTGTTGTTGATTTCGATTAAATTACCTTTCATTTTTCAATTTCCGCTAGTGCATTTTGAAGTCTCAATATGAGATCGCTTATTTCAAAAAGTTTTTTGGAGACAAATCTCATTTGCTCTTCAGAGCAGTGACTTGCTTCATATACAAACTTAAGAAGAAGAGTTTCTTCTAGGTCCATGAGTCTGTTGATTTCTGATTTTATTTTTGTCTTGCCCATCGTCATCTCCTGTGTCTATAGTAAATATCATCCGGGAGTCTCGAAAGAAGTTTTATTTTATTCTTGGATGAAGTGTGTATAGTGCATAGAATAAAAGTGATTTTCCACGTCAGAAGGCCAGATTGCAAATGATGTCTCGCGATTCTTGTTTTTGTTTTCTCGGACAATTTGTTGACATGTTGGAATTAGATTTTCATCATTGTCCATGTCTTCTTCGTCAATGCTCATCATATATAAAGACTCTGTTGTGTTTTGAATTTGATACAACTTCGCTTCATCATCTGAGTCTAAGGATCCATATCCAATCGTGCAGATTCTAGAAATTTCTTTCTTCTCGTGCAGCCTTCCGAAGACTGGGTTGGTGTGTCTCATAAACATTAGGTTTTGAATTGTACTATAAATAAAAAAATTGACTTTTTCGTAGTAGTTTGATGCAGAGCCTGTGCCGGCGATGGAAAACATCGTCTTGTTGTCTAAGATTATCATTTCCTCTATCGCACCTGAGCGGGTGTACTCCTGTAGTACTCCAAAGTGTACTCGATGTCTGCGTCTCTCAAGTTTAGATGCAAACTCAAGATCCGGAATGATATATATTACAGTGGTTTTGTAGGCCCTCAGAGCCTCCAGGGCCCTCAATGACGCTCCGGCAACCTTACCACTACCGCAAACAATCAGCATGGCTTCATCGTGAGATTTGAGGCCTCTCTGTTTGAATTTGATTGGCTGTTCGTCGTATTCCTCAACGGTATTTCTTTTTTCGATGCCGTCGTTTTCGTCAAGAATTATTATTTTGTAATTTTTGGTATGTGGTTTGAAGAGTTTAGTTATGTTCTTTCCTGCCTCTCCTAATCCTACTAAAATCATATCATCCTCCTATTCGTTGTATATATAATATTGGTATTGTAACTGTCTTTTCTGAGATGAAGACAAAAACTCTTACTGATGGTAGACTAATTTCATTTGGATAAGGGAATACCTCTAAAACCATCGCAACGTCTCCATTCTGGTATCCAAAAAGTGATCTTTTATCCCATGGGCTACTATAAATTGTTATGAGATCACCTTTCTTCATCTAATTCGCTCAGCAGCTTCATAAAACTTCTCAAAACCGGATGTGTTTGGTTGTTGTGAAAGAAGAAGATTTCATAAATTGGATCTCTAGCGTCTACCGTGCCGGATCTTACTTTCGTCACCAGACCTATATGACCTGTTGTATATATAAGCCACGACCAGTCAGGTAACGACTCAACTATTATTATTAGATCTCCTACTTTCATTAACCACCTTAAACTCGCTGTCCCACATTGGCACTTCGGCATCATCCGGAAGCAGAACCCAATATATACTATATAGTGGACCGAGGACCTCAAGCTTTACTATTATGCCATATGTACCATCCTTGTATCCACTTGTTTGGCAGTTGTGAAGGACAACCAACTCGCCTACCATGAAAAAACCTTCATGTTTCCTAGGTTTTTTCCTAGAGAACAGTTGACTTTGAACCTTCCTAGTTGAGTGTCTCCGAACATCTCAACAAGTTCCGGAATCATTCTTCGGTCATCTTTGTGTAGGTCGATGACAACGCTATCATGAACAACGAAAGCAACATGGGATCTCGTTGCCCTAAGGTAGTTAGAAATCTTGCAAAAGCGGTCCATTGTGTTATCTGAGGAACTTGATTGTAATAGGTAGTTGAGAGCTTTGCGTGAGGGAGCAGCAATTGTTCTCCCGAAAGGGGTTTGAACCTTTTCTCCATCATAATATCTTTCTCTAAGGCTCTCCCTATCGTAGAAATCTGATTGTATTGTTTGGGATTGTTCGTTGTATAGCCAAGCAAATAATTTTGTTTTAGCTTTTTCTCGGCTAAGCTCTTCCTTAAAAATGTTTTTGATATTCCACTCATGGATATCCTCCTCTGGTTGTTTGTGATTTTGCAGTGCAAGCATTGTTCGGACTTCGGCAGCGTTGAAGTCCAATTCTAGAAACACATCGTTGTTTGGTCTGACGTGATTCTTAAGTTCCTTCTTGAGATTCAAGATTGGGAACGAGTTCTTCTTTGTGGTTAGTCGACCAGTGACTGTACCAAAAATGTCGTAGTCGACGTATGGCGTTGAGTCACCGAACTGGTCGTACAGATGTTTTGCTTTCATATCATCAGCGCCACTAACGTAAACAGCGAATGAATTTAGGTTCACAGGATGAGTTTTCAATTCCTTCACGGCTGCTTGCATACGTTTTAATAAATTATAATGTGGAGGCTTCTCGACATTCTCAAATACCCATTTGGTAATTTCATTCTTCACATCGAAATAATGTTGAAGATGTTTTCGAGGTACAAGATCGTAAAAGCACACATCATCAATGTCTATTCTGGATGTGTGAATCGCCGTGTAATGGCTCTTAAGCAGCTTGCTCGCTTCGGTCCATCGTTCTGTTAGGTGTGACGGACAAACGACGCTGAGTGGCTTACCAGCTACCAGCAAATGAGCATAATCAATATCTCTGCCTAGCAGATGGTCTGAGTAACTCCACGTTTTTGATATTCCGTTTGGGATCTTTTCCCAAATGAACTGGCCATCGATGTATGTACCAGCGCAATCCATTTTATTGTCTAAAAGTTGAAAAAACATTTGCAGGGTCCTCCGAAATGTGTTATAATAAGTGTGACGGTTATTAATAAGATAACATATTCCAACAGGCTTGTCAAGTTATTTCTGAAACTTTTTTTTGTAGTAGGTCAGCGACCCCTCCTTCGTATTATATCTACTTCGAAACTGAGATTCAATAAATTCCATGGCTTTCTCTGGTGCTATCTCAAACAATCTTACGGAGGTACTGTGTATTGATTTCATTTCAGAATGAGAAAACGGAAAAATTTCTTCCATATTTCTTATTTTAATATATAATAATAATATAATATAATAATCTATACTATTAATATTATTTCTTTTAGATATATTAGATTTAGTTTTATTATTACATATATATACTTCTTTTAAATTTGGTTTTAAATATACAAATGAATTATAAGTATCTATCAAGTATTGTGATAATAAGTCAAAGTCAAAGTTATGTGTTCTAACGTATTGAGTCTCGAATATGTTGGTGATGCTAAACAAATTATATTCTGCTCGAAACTTTGTTGTAGTTGGGTGAGCTAAGTCAGACACCAGCACGCTGGGATTTTGGAGATTGACGGAAAATCCAAACTGTTTGGCCATATTCATGAAGAACTTATAGTTCGGAGAGTCAAGTATTGTACTTTCTTTAAGTGCATCATTGGCAAAACCAACAGGAGCTACTTGTAGTGCTAATCCTGTGTTGAAGATAGAGCTTTGTCTAAATTTCATAAAGCCTGATAGGGTGATCTTTGAGTCTATGTCGTTCTCGAGAACATGCGCTTCAAATATTTCTAGGAAGTCCTCGAAGGAATGAATCTTTTTTTCATTGGGAATCATTTTTTCTAACAAGAAAGAGTCCATGAATGAGGATATGAAATTGGTATATTGATTTATTGGATCTTCCCAACCACGAATAACAGTTAGTTCTGAGAGGTTAGGATCTTCATTATTTATGAGACTGAGGTTCAAAGCGTTCTGATATCTAACATACATTTCTTTGAATTGGTCTCCGACAAAGTTCATGATTCGAAAATCTTGATTGTGAAAGTTACGAATGAAGGTTTCGTTTGGAACAACAGGATCTAACTGTCTGTTGACTCTTCCATAGAACGATCTTTCTGCGAAGTTAAAGTCTACAACTTGAATCTCGCTTGAGGAGAATGCATTAAGTTTATAGTTTGCCCTCTCGAAAGCTGTCTTAAGAGTTTTTGAATTGTTATTGCCTTTAAAATTTGCCATGTTATCTGGTTATCCTTATTTTTCTAGCATATTCAAGATTATCAGCATCGTCATATGGAATAAAGTATAGCTTTTCGAGTCCAGTAACTTTGTTGCTTTGCGGGTCAAAAACGCCTGATTGGCCGTTGAACTGGCCCTCGCCTCTTCCGTATTTGCGTATCAATTGCTCATATGTTAGATCCGCCGGTGCTGATTGCACACTTGCCGCTGGAGCCGAAGTGGTCGCAGATGTGCTTGGTGCTGGATTGCCGCTGTTATTATCTCTGGCGTTGAAGTTAATAGTTTCTAAAATTTCAGCCTTGCAGTATTCTGCATCTCTAGTTTGTGCATCTTCATTAACAGCCAGTTCTATCAGTTCATTTTCTTTCTCGTCAGTGCTGGATTTCAGCCCCTTTGAGTCAGGTACATCTCCATCTCCCGAATAGTAATGTTGAGATTTGATAGATGTTGTAAATCCTTGAGGAGTTAGGTTTGTAGAAACACCAGTAATCGTATGATAGCCGCCGATACCCAATATATTCGCAAGGCTTCTGTTTGAGATTTTCTTTGTGCCGCGATCTCCTTGGTGAGGGCTTCCTAGAGTAGTTCCTCCAAATCCGTAAGGGTTAATCCACAAGTCCATTCCTGGATAAAACAGTGTGTTCCCAAACATCTCAACGGTCGCAGTGTAAACAGAGGATAGTTGTAGCAATCCATCGATACCATTCCGGAAGAAGCGTGCTTCCCTGAGGTATTGCATGTCTGTCTTCGCAAACTTTACATTTTTGACGAGACCTCGATTTGAACCAATCTCTACATGAAACCTTCCTGCTTCAATGTCTTCCTTATAATTACCAGCACCAGCATAGGTTAGAGCAGAGCCGTTGCAACTTAAGACTATGTAGTGGTAGAAGTTATCCACGTTTGGATTTCCTTCAACATCTCCGTTTAAAGGAAGTTTCTTGGATCTCCGCATCTGATCCGTGTCGATAGTCGCTTTGGACTTTGTATCGACGTTTATGTGTTTTCCAATCGGGTCTTCCAATGGATCGGAAGAGATCGCAGATATTTGCCCGGTTTGAAATCTTATAGCCTTATCTATGTTTCTGTTGACGCAAGACTCAAGCAGGGCATTATTAACAAGATGGTTGCTCAAGTTTCTGATGAAATTGAGAATCGGAAAACTGCGACGTGTGGATTTTTGATTAAGAATATTTTGCTTGAACCATTCTCCGAAGAAATCTACCGAAATCGGAATGTTGGAAATGTTGTATGTTCCATCAGACGCATTTGCTTGATACGGGTCAAAGTCGAAATGCCCCAAGATTATCTTAGTGTTCTCGAGTCCAACTGCTACCTTCTTTCTGGTGTCGTCGTCTGGATCGTACAGAGCATCTAAGATAGTGTGAAGCAGATCTCCGAAGAAGAAGAACTGGATATTCGTATCATTGACGTCTCTCTCGAAATTCACATCTGGATCTGATGATAAGAACGTAGAGTTCAACACAATTCCGAGATCCCCGTCTGAGGAATTCGCTGGAGTGCTACTGAGATCAGCCGTGCCTATCAGGTCGCAACTTCTATAGAAACCGTTTTTCAAAAAGAACTTTCTATCTTCATTGTCTACCTCGACTGTGAATACTTTATCTCGAGAATATAATCTGTTCATTATCGAATTGAGAGAGTTTAGAATCATATCTTCTTCGGAACCAGCAAGTGCTAGTTGGAGCTCTATGAGTTCATTTTTGGTACACTTTTTAGATGTTGCGACTTCATGCAATTTAGTTTCATTCTCAATTCTTTTTCTTGCTAATTCTGGTGTCGTTAGGGCATCGAACCTCAAACTCTTGAGAGCTGTTTCAAGATATGCTCGATAAGTGAAGTTCATTTGAACTGTACCATCATTGTTGATGTTAAAATCGTGATCGATCATGCAGAGATAAAAGGACTTGTTCATTGCTCTCAAGGCATTCTGCAGCCTTGTCAAGTCACTCTCTCCATTCTTGTTCTTTTTTTCGTTAATCCCTTGAACGTCTCCTTCTTTCGGTATGTTGTAGCCCATGTCGACTCTGATTCTGTAGAAGGACGGCTCGTACTGTCTCAAGCTTGTAATTTTTACACCTTGTGTTCTGTTTGATGAGTCAGGCTTTGGTTGTATGATTAAATCTACAAACCTATATTCGTTGTTGTTGGAGTCAACGCGTTTTCTTGTGAAATCTGCGAAGGATTGAAAGAACAGAGACATTTGCCCCTTTACGTCATTCCGTGCTTCAGCAGGATTTGTACCATTAAAGTCTAAAGAGAATGACTTCAGACCTACGCCATCGCCTTTGTCGAACTGTGAACCTAAGAATGTTGGTATTGTAGGTTCTTGGATTGTGGCTTGGTTTTTGATGAAGTTCTTTTTTCTATCGATGTCTGTATATGCTGGGAAGATGAACTCTGTATCTTTCAATTTGCCTTTTTGGTCGTTAAACACTTTGTACAAACGAAACTTCGGTGTCAATTGAGTCATTATGTGAGTGGGTATCTCAAACATGTATCCTGCATCTTTTGAGGAGACAAGGTTGGTCATAAGCTGTTCTGTATTTTTTGATTTTGCTCTCCAAAATCTACCACCAAAAGGCTTATTCTTTATGGGCCCATCAAATTTTTCATACACAGTTTGGCGATCAATGATTACATCCTCAAATTTTTCATCTAACCTCTTCAAGTTCAACATCAGAGCACATTGTTTATAGAATCTTTGTCGATTTTCAATTTGTTCTTCTGTGAGAGTGTCTTCGCCTCTTTCAACGTCTGAAGCTGCGAATGCTTTTGCAGCCTCAGCCTCAAGTTTCTTAACGTCTTCTTCGGAAATCCGATCACCGTTATCAGCATCAATTGATTGGGATCGATCAGCCAGCAAGTTAAATAAAGATATTCTTCTGGCTAATTCTTTGTCTATTACAATTAGTGAATATATTAGCCTTATGAATTCATCATTAAAAACTTCCTCATATACACTAAATATAGTGTTGTTTAGCTGCGCATCGTCTTGATAATCTTCCATGATTTTTAGTATGAAATTTACATATTTATTTTCAACAGTATATCTCACCAAATCTTCAGGGGTAGTCGGATTCAGTTGTGTGAAAAAATCCTCTAAAAAATCTAAAAGGCCTTTTTTAAAATTTAATGGTGGTTCCTCGTAAAATTGAAAATCATATGTCCTAATGTCCATATCTTCTAGAGACTTGTCTTTTTCCAAGTCCATCAAAGCTTCTACACCTTCGGGAGTGTCTTGATCATATACGCCCCAAGGGAAGTCTACAGACTTGGAATCTAGTTTGGCTTTAGTAGACTTCCAAATGCTTCCAAACGCTAATTGTCTAATTTTCTTTTCATTGCGAAGCTTGGGCTGATTGATTTTCCAATATAATTCATTGTCTTCCGTTGATGCGGCGATAGTGAATAGATTATTTGGATGATTGTTAATCTGTATAGTAACGGGTATAAGATTATTCATTTCCAACCCGACTCTTGTTCCAACCATTCTCGACACCAAAACTGGGGAATATCCATTTTCTATGACATATCTTATTGTATGGTTGGTGCCAACTATTCTCCTGAAGCTTACGGGGTCGCCGATAGATTCTATCAATGCTTCTCTAAGTTCTCTCTCAGCATTATTTGGAAAATTACTTTTAAAGTAGGTCTTTTCAGATATGGCATAGTTTGATATAAAAAATGATTCCTTGATATTTTCTTTAGTAATGACTTTCTTCAAGGTCTCCAGGTCCAAAAATCGACCTCCATCGAATTTATCTTTAAAGTAGTTTTCATAGGACGTTACTGTTCTTTCAATCAGCTCTAAAGACTCCTGATGTTGCGATGTATCCCCGCCCAGCAATCCCAAGTAAACAGAGGCAGCGCCATTTATGATAAAGTTAATGTAGTTTATTTTTCCTCCATTAATCCATTCGGTTTTATTGTATTCTTGAGCTGCCTCGAGAGATACACTCCATATCAAAGTCACTCCAGCGGCGGTGGCTGCTGCACCAACAGGCGCCCCAACCCCCAAACTAAAGACCGTTGTCGCCACTCCACCCAATATTGTCGTAACGCCAAGCAACACAGTCAGGGTTGTGTTCCAAGCGTCCCAAATAGCTGTTCTGTTTGGTTTCGTATTTTCTATAACGCTTTCGAGCCTAGACTTCAAGCTTTCTACGTCAATCATCCCAACACCTCAAGTGCAACTGCGACATTCGTGGGAATCTTGATCTCGTCTCCCTCCGTACAGTGAGCCTCCGTTGGTTTATTGTTTAGCTTCGCAATGACCCACCATAGAGATTGATCGCCCATGTATCTCGCAGCTAGCTGCCAGAATCTGTCTCCGTTGGACCAATAGTATTCAATCGTTGGTATCCTATCTATCTCTTCTTGAGAAGGGTTCCTCATGACAGGTGTAGCAAATTGTTCTATTTCTTTAATGCCTCGATCTTCAAGGATCTTTTCGTACATTTCATTTCTGTTTTTAGCTATTCTTCTTGAGTTAAGTCTTGACATGATTAGGACCCTCCATCATATGGGAATTTGGTGAAATTCCCATCTATTGTTT
>Ga0206131_10006063_pt1 | contig 12472 bp, 10 predicted proteins | sample Helgoland_Spring_FD_148636 | JGI IMG/M metagenome (GOLD analysis project Ga0206131, IMG submission 148636) | Pelagic subsurface seawater microbial communities from Kabeltonne, Helgoland, North Sea - Helgoland_Spring_Bloom_20160517_1 | ecosystem: Environmental > Aquatic > Marine > Epipelagic ... | reverse complement strand
GTAGAAACAGCCGTAGAGAATCAAGTAAAAGAAATAGGTACACACGAAGTTGGTCACTATGTTACGGATAAACTTTTTGAAGGTAATGAAAAAGCTTACGTGCCTATAGCTAGAGACTTAATGCGTGTGCTCTATAAGGTAGATAAAAAACTTCACGATAGAATTGTTAAGTCAGCTGAACCAGATGCTAATGGAAATCCTTTAGCACACGAAGTAATAGCTAGATTTACAGAGATTGTAGCTGAAGGTAAAGTTGATTATGTTGAAACTAAAAAAATAAAAGGTTTAGCTGCGCTTTTTGGTGTTTTAACTCAAGCCCAGTTTTCAAATAAATATAATTTTAACTTTAAAGGTGAAACTGATATATATAATTTTGTAGTTGGTTTAGGTAAGAAAATAGCGTCAGGTGAAGTTGATTTAGTTTCTCAAGAAAGAGAAAATGTATTAATACAGGAGTATATTGAAAAAGCAAAAAAAGAAGGTATAGCTGAGCCAGGAACTGAAGATAAAAAATCACTATCAGATTTAAGACAGCAGCGTGATGAATTAGATATGTTTGATTTTGATGATCCTAATGAATTTGACTCTGCATTAGCTAACATCGAAAGAAAAATAAAAATAGCTGAGAAAAAAGAGAAAGAAGTAAAAAAACAAACTAAAGTTGGTGGAGTTAAAACCGATGTAAGCGACAAAAACAAAAAAATATCTGACGAGAATAAAAAAATAGTAGATGACATGCTATCGCTTGGCGCTAACAAAGTGTCAGAGCTAGATGAAGTTAACAGAAAAAAAATAACAAAAAGACTAGCGGAAAACAATAAAGGTTTAGTAGAAAAACTAGTAAAGCGCGCTACAAGCGTTAGTCTTACTGGTGTCGATGATTCAGTTAGAATAGGTGCGGAAGAATTTAGATCTGGTTACGAAGCTAATTTAGCAAAACTTATAAATTCTTATAACTACGTTAAAAACAAGTCTTTTGGAGCTTACATAAATGAGTTCCTACCAAAAAGATACGGTGAGATATTAAAGGCAGCTAAAAAAGGAAAAATAGATAAAACATCTAGCATCTCAGATGAAAGGGTTATGGAAATAGCCGCTAGCGAATCAACTGGACCAAAACAAGAGGTTAGAAAAAAATACACCAGTATATCTAATAGTAATGTTGTACCTAACTTCACTGTAACAGCTATAAAAGACAAACTTATTGGAATAATAAGCAAATTAAAGTCTAAAATAACAGATGAAGCAGGAGATAATGCGGCATCGACACCTCTAATAATAGAAATTAGAAAAAACGTAGGTAAAGTAGCAGGAGACGAAGAAGCTATCCCTAAACTCATTAGACAAAGAATGGGTGCTTTTACAAAAGATAGAGATACTTATAAAAGTTTTTTAATAAAAAACAAAAAAGCTATAATAGAAAACATGACTACTACTTGGCTGTCAACCGCTATTCCTATCGCTGTAGAGAAATCAGTTGGTGGTAGTTACACTGGTAATTTCGTAACAGTAAACGTAGCTGGTAGAGAATCTAAGTACGAGATATTTAATCCAAATTACGTGCCTTACTCAGAGTGGAAAGGTGCCAAGATAGACAAAGAAGGTGGCGCTAAAAGAGGTATAACTTCTGGTAACATGTTAGCAAGAAGAGTCCCTGTAGATAAAATTTCAGACCAAGAGTTTGTTGATGCATTAATATTTAAAGGCGATAATAAGAAGACTCAAACAAAGTTTGAATCACTGTCTAAAGCTTTAGCTGAAGAGTTGTCTTTTGAAATAATAAGCAAAGAACTAAAAAATCCTAACTCTGAAATAAGTCTAGCTTTCAAAGCTAATCAGCGAGCTTTACGTGTCACGATACAAGACAACATAGCCCGAGAGTTTAGCAGGCAGGCAGAAAGAGGTTTAGTTAAGTTTAGTATGTCTAATAATGTTGGTTCAAGAGTAACAGACTTCTTGTCCGTAGAAGGCGTTAAAAGTGTAAATGCTAAAAAATTAGCCAAAGCGGCTGGCTTTACTAAAACTGCTTATGAAAACTTTATACAACGCGTTGGAGTAAGTACAATAAATAGATTAAAAACTATAACTGATGAAGAAATAGCATTACAAGAGATAAATTTAAATTACTTCGAAAATGTTGAAGACTACGAAGAAGCTTACTCTGGAATTAAATTCTCTATATCAAAACAAGAGGCTTATAAAAATACATTAAAGAAAAAAAGACCTAACTTAGATAAAAATCAAATAGAATCATCTGTTCAGTCTGTTTTTGATTTCGCTAAAAACCCTAACATACAAGACAAAAAGAGAAGTAAGTTAGAAAAACTAGCGTTTCACTATATGGCAAACGGCTTTGTTATTTTACCTGAAGATGGTTATAAAGTTATAGAAGCCGAAAGAATAGCGACTGCAAAAAAAATAGATCCGTTTTCTTTTAAAAACCCTAACGAACTAATAGAGAAATATGTTAGTCAAGTAAAAAAAGTCAGAACAAATCCAGACACAGTAAAAGAGTTTACAAATAAAAAAGAGCTTCCTAATGGCGTAGTAACCTACGATGTTCGAGATTCTAAAAATGGACAGCTTGCTGTTAGAGAAGTAATAGATACTAATTGGGGTGAGAAATCAAATCCTTGGTGTTTAGCTTCTAGGCAAGAGGAATTTGGCATGGAAGAGACTATAGATGGCCGCGAGAATGCTATAACGTTTAGAGATGGTTTAATTGACGAGGGTTATGTGATAGAAGATTTTTACGAAGTAGAAGACTATGGGCCTGGTGAGTATTATAGAGTAGAATTTACCAGTAAACAAAAAGGTGAATTAGGTCAAGCGTGGCAACATTGGAAACAATATAATGAACAAGGTAATGGTTTTAAGATTTCATTTAAAGATGGTAAATTGCTATCTTTTAGGGATGGTAATAAAAAGCAATGGTGGGATAGAATGGATAAACCTTCTAACGACTTAGTTTATGAGGTTAAAGAAAAAGGTTTTAGTGTAGATGGTCAAAAGACAGAAGTCACTTACAGCGTAGACGCTGAAAATGGCTCTAGAACCATACAAACTTCTATTGTAGGTGACAAAAAAAGTGGTAATTATATAATAGAAGAAAATACAACAGATATTTATATTGTTGATAGCGTAGCTAAACAAACAATTAGAGAGTTTAAAAATGGTAAAATAATAAATAGAAAATCGAGTGCAACAGCAATTGAAGGCGGTTTTATTGACACATATGTACCAATGGTTTTTCAGTTAAATTCTGAAGACGGTATTGAAACAAAATATGAAAATCAAAAAGTAGAACCAGTTTTAAGAAATTTAACTCAAGAATATTTGGAAATACCTTATAGCGATGGGGATATTTTATCTAGCGCCCCTAAAGGTAGAACATCAATTAAAAGAGGTGATTTAGAGTTTTATTATAATGATAGTGTTAGAGTTTTTAAAGATGCCACCGTGTTTTCAGAAACAAATTCTGAAAATGATTCTTACAAGACTTTAACTATAGATGGTATAGACGTTCTTGTTGGTCCAAAAGAGATAGATTTAGGTAAATATGTAAAAGCTATAGAAAGTGGAGTTGTTGACACAGGTATAAAGTTTAGTAAAAGCATATCTTCTAAATTAAAAAGCTCAATATTTAGAGTATTTTATGAAGACTTCGCAGGTAAAGCAAAGTCATCAAGCGCTGACATTAAAGCCGATAGAGATCAAAGAAGACAAGCCTATGACTTGTTTGATAAAGAATTTATACGTTTGTTAGGGTTAGCTAATGAATCAGATAGAGTTGGTGATATTCTTTTAGAAGCGCTCAAAACATTTAAAGACCAATACATAACTGAAGATCAGTACCAAAACATAATTGATAATGCTAAAAACCAATACATACCTATATTTGAAAGAAAAGACTTCGAAACTAAATCTTTTGAAAGGTTATTATTTGAAATAAAAGGCGATATCGACAAACTAATACTTCCTCAAGTAAGATCTGTAGGAGTTGAAGAGTCTATGTTTACATTAAGAGACAGGCTTAAAGGTTTACAAAAAGACTCTAAAGAAGCTTTTGATATATTAAAATCTTATATAGAAAACGAATCTAGATCTATAAGAACTTTTTCATACTTAGGAATATCTACTAATAATAAATTTAATTTAAGACTTCAGGAGATTGGTATAAAGCTAGAAGATTATGGTATTATAGTTGAAGAGGAATATCAAAAATATAGAGTTTATTACATTTCTGATGAAGGTGTTAAAACTTATATAACAGGTTATAAAACTATAGAAGAAACTAAAAATAAATTAAACAAAGATTCTTTTAGAAAAATAATAAATGAAGAAGCTAGCAGCGCTAGAGACTATACATATTCGTTACTAGAATATTATACCAATAAAATAAAAAACGCTAAAGATAGTGACAAAAAAGCAATTAAAGATAAAGCGTTTGCTCATTTTCAAGTCCTGTCTTTAGACCAAACTGGTGTGTTAAGAAAAGTTAGTAAAGCTGGCTTAATTGTTTTAGATAAGAATGGAAATCCAATAAACAATAAAAAACAAAAAAAGCTAAAACGAAAAACTAGAACAATACTAGAACACTCTGTAACTATAAATGACATAACTAAAGAAATAAAAAACACAATATACAGTAATAACCAAGATTTAAAACCTTTAAAAGATTTACTAGAACAAGCTTATGTTAATGTTGTTACAAATAAACAAGATGACATGCTTACTAAAGCTGGCTTAAAGCAGAAAGGTGGAGCACGTAGGGTTTTTCAAACAAACTTTAAAAAATCTATAGATAGACTAAATGAACAAGGTAGAGTGTATGGGTATGGTGTTGTTTACGGTGAAAGTATTGATGAGCAGCAGCAAGCGATAAACAATACTACTAAACCCTCTTACACTCAGAATCCAAAAGGCATAAGTGTTTGGGACTTTGATGATACATTAGCCAGAACAAAAAGTAATGTATTATACACGATGCCTGACGGAACTAAAGGTAAACTAGATGCTGCTGAGTTCGCGGCTAGAAGTGAATCATTAGCTGACATAGGCGCTGAGTTTGATTTTAGTGAATTTAGTAAGGTAATGAAAGGCGAGAAAGGTCCTATGTTTGATAAAGCTATCGCTAGAAATAAAAAGTTTGGCAATGAAAACGTATACATACTAACTGCTAGACCACCAGATTCAAAATTTGCTATACACAAATTTTTAAAAGGTATTGGTTTAGATATAAAGCTAGACAATATAGTAGGCTTGGCTGATGGTAATCCTCAAGCTAAAGCTAATTGGATGATAGGTAAGGTTGCTGAAGGCTATAATGACTTCTATTTTGCTGATGATCACTTAGGTAATGTAAAAGCTGTAAAAGAAGTTTTAGATACATTTGACGTCAAGGGTAAGGTTCAGCAAGCTAAGATTAAATTTAGTGCTTCTTTAGATAAAAACTTTAATGATATAATACAGAGAAACAAAGGTGTTTTAAGTGAAAAAGAATACTCTAAAGTGGCAGCTAGTAGACTTGGCGCTAGAAAAGGTAGATTTAAAGTATGGATGCCTAGTTCGCTAGATGATTTTAAAGGTTTAACTATGTATGCTTTTTCTGGAAAAGGAAAGCAGGGCGAAGCTGATCAAAAGTTTTTTCAAGATGCTTTGATAACACCATACTTTAGAGGTGTTAAAGCCATATACCAGAAGAAACAAGCTCTTAAAGATGATTTTAAGAAGCTTAATAAAATGTATAAACCTGTATTAAAAAAGCTAGGTAAATTAATACCTAATTTTGAATACACGCATGATCAAGCTATAAGAGTGTACTTATGGAACAAAGCGGGTTACGAAATACCTGGATTAGATATTAAAGACAAAAACAGGCTTGTTGATTTTATATCAAAAGACAAAGAGCTTCTTCAATACACACAAATGCTGCAACGTATTGCTAAGAGAAAAAAATGGACAAAACCATCAGCTCATTGGGATGCTGAAACAATACTATCAGATCTTAACAATATAACAGAAAAAGTAGGTAGAAAAGAATATCTTGCAGAGTTTATAGAAAATGTAGATATTGTATTTAGTGAAAAGAATCTAAATAAAGTAGAGGCATTGTATGGGAGATCTCATAGAGAAGCACTGGAAGACATAATGTATAGGATGAAGAATGGAACAAACCGTCCTTCAGGTAACAATAAAAATGTAAATAGATTTAATAACTGGATTAACAACTCTATAGGTGCTATAATGTTTTTTAACAGAAGGTCTGCGGTATTACAAACTTTATCAACTGCTAACTTTATAAACTGGAGCGACAACAACATGTTAAAAGCTGGTTTAGCTTTTGCTAATCAGCCTCAGTTTTGGAAGGATTTTACTATGATATTTAATTCAGCAAAACTTAAACAAAGAAGATCTGGTTTAAGAAGTGATGTTAATGAAGCTGAGATAGCTAGCGCTGTTAAAGGCTCTAAAAACAAAGCTTTAGCTGCGTTGAGTTATTTGTTAAAAATAGGTTTTACACCAACGCAAATGGTTGATAGCTTTGCTATAGCTTCTGGTGGAGCTAGTTTTTACAGAAACAGACTTAACACATATATAAGTAAAGTAAATCCAGATGGTGAAAAAATATATACACAAAAACAAGCTGAACAAAAAGCTTTTGACGACTTTAGTGTTATAGCGGAAGAAACTCAGCAATCTGGTGATCCTGCTTTAATATCTTCTGATCAAGCAAGCGCATTAGGTAGATTAATTTTAGCTTTTCAAAATACACCTATACAATTAAATAGGTCTATCAAGAAAGCTGCTTTAGATATAAAGAATAGAAGACGTACACCTGGTTTAACAATGATTCAAAGTGATTTTTCTAATTTAAGTAAGATTATTTATTATGGAGCTATACAGAACTTAATATTTTCAGCACTGCAGAACGCTTTATTTGCTTTGATACCAGGCTTTGAAGATGAAGATGACGAATTAACAGAAGAAGAACAATTAGAAAAGTACGGTAAAGTAGTAAGTACAAAGCAAGGTAGAATAATAAATGGCATATCAGATACTATATTGAAAGGTGGTTTTGGTGTACCTGGCGCTTTTATTTCTACTATAAAAAATGTTTATTTAGAAAAAAAGAAACAAGAAGAAAAAGACTTTATGGCAGACAACGCCTACGTTATACTCCAAGCTGCTAATTTAGCGCCATCTGTTGGCTCTAAGCTTAGAAAAATATATAGTGGCATGCAGACTGAGAAGTTTGAAAAAGATGTTATAGAAGCTAGAGGGTGGGACGTCACTATAGATGGTAAGTTTAATCTTAGTCCTAAATATAGAGTTTTAGGAGCTTACGTTGAAGGCTCTACTAATTTTCCTTTAGAAAGAATGACTAGTGAAGTAGAGAGTCTTACAGAAGCTTTAGATGCTAGAAATTCAGCTTGGCAAAGAGTAGCATTAGCTCTTGGTTGGAGAACTTGGGACGTTGGTGCTAAAAACGAGGAGCATGAGCTTATAAAAGCAGAAGGTAAAGCTAAAAGAAAAAAAGAGGGTATTGAAAAAGCTAAAGTAAGTAGAAAAAATATTAACGACATGAAAAAAGCTTATGAAAAATCCTTAAAACAAGTCTCATATAAAGAAGCTAGAATTAAAACATTAGTAGAGAATTTTAAAGGTGAAAAACTATCTTCTTTAACAAAAGATGTTGAAGATATAATACTTAAAGAATACGAAAAACAAGACAGCATAAAAGACATTATGTTTGAAAAAGGTTATAAACTAGAAAAAAATAAATTTGTAAAAATAAAATAATGAGCTTATCAGACATAAAACTATACGCTATGAACGCTGGTACTTTAGGCGTAACAACATTTACTACAATAGAAGACTGGTTGAAAATAATACTATTAATAATAACTATAGGTTATACTGTAACAAAATGGTATAACGTTAAAAAAGATGATTGATATGAGATCAAATTTTAAAACAGAGCCAATTACAAAACGTGTTTCTCAAAACAGAAGTAACAAATTCCCCGTTAATCAAGAAGTAAGTATGAACGCTGATGGATCTGGCGGTCCTATAAGTATAGCTAAAAAAATAGGGCCTCAAGGCTTAGGTGTTCTAGGCAACAACGGTTATCATATAGGGTCACCTGCTAAAAAGAAAGATGCGTGCTATCACAAAGCTAAAGCTAAATACGATGTATTCCCATCTGCTTACGCTTCTGGTTATATAGCTAAATGTAGAAAAAGAAAAGGAAAAATAAAGTAATGGCATATAAACAAAACAACACGCCGTTTAAAGTCCGAAAAACCGATAAAGGATTAGCGCTAAAGCGTTGGTTTAAAGAAGAGTGGAAAGACGAAAAAGGCAACGTATGCGGTTCTAGTAAAAACAAGAACACTAAAGTGTGTAGACCTTCTAAAAAAGTAAGTTCCAAATCTCCTAAAACATGGAGCAATATGACTGAGTCTGAAAAGTCTAAGGTTGTTAGAGCTAAAAAGAAAGTAGGTATGGGTAAAAGAAGATCTTCTAAAAGTAATGTGTCTTAGTCATGAGAGATATAGATAAAATTATAGTTCACTGTTCAGCTACAAAAGAAGGGCAAGAAATTAAAGCTGAAACTATAGATCAATGGCACAAGCAAAGAGGTTGGTCAGGTATTGGATACCACTACGTAATATCTTTAGATGGTCGTATTGAATACGGTAGAGAAATAACAAGACAAGGAGCTCATGTAAAAGGTCATAATAAAGGCAGTATAGGAATATGTTATATAGGCGGTTTAGATGAGCTTTTAAAACCTAAAGACACTAGAACACCGGAACAAAAAGAAAGCTTACTACTGATCATTAGAGCGTTAAAGAAGATGCATCCTAACGCAACTATTCATGGGCATAATGAGTTTGCTAATAAAGCGTGTCCTTGTTTCAACGTTGAAGAAGAATATTGTGACATATAAAAAAAGGGCACTGTTTCCAGCACCCTAATTTCACAACTAACTAAACAACTAACCATCACAAGCTAAGCAATCTTCGCTCATTGCTTGCTTTGCAATATCTCCACGTAAGACAGATTCTGTCCTAGTATAATACAAAGTTTTAATACCGTTTTTCCAAGCTTCAAAATGAACCTTGTTTAACCACTTGGGTGTAGCTTCACTAGGAAAAGCTAGGTTAAGACTAACAGATTGATCTATATACTGCTGTCTCAAACCCGCTTGATTAACTAACTCTAGTTGATTAATCTCCTTAAACGTCTTAAACACCTCTTTCGCTGGAATTTTGTGCGAGCCAACAACAACATCATCAAGCTCAGGTAAACCTTGAACGCTACCGCCATCTGCGAGTATCTTATCCCATGTTTCATTTGTATTTATTTTAAGTTTTCTTAATAACTTTAATAACGTAGGGTTTTTACGTATAAAAGTTCCTTTAGATGATTGCTCTGTAAACACATTAGCAGCCCAAGGTTCTATACCAGCACTTACGTTTCCTGAAAGCTTGCTATTACTGACAGTAGGAGCAACGGCACGCAGATGAGTATTGCGCAAACCAGTACCAGCGCACCACAAAGGTTCACCGTATGTTTCAGCAAGTGCCATAGAAGCTCTTTCGCTTTCGATCTTAATCTGGCTAAAAATTTTCCTAGTTTCAAACTGAGCAAGTAAACCTTCAAATGGAATACCTTTTTCTTGGAGATATGTGTGCCATCCAAGGACCCCCAAGCCCAAGGCCCTTCCTTTTTGAGCTGATCGTATTGCGTTTTCAAAACCTCTAAGTCCTTTTGCTTTTTGAATAAATTCCTCCATGACGCCATCAAGAAACCATATTGCGTCGTATATAAGGTTAGTATCTTTCCATTCTTCATATCTAGCTAAATTTAATGATGATAAACAACATACAAAGCTATGATTTTCATCAGTGTGTAATGTTATCTCAGAGCATATGTTTGTCATATGTACCTTTAAACCGTTTTCTTTGTATGCTTCTGGATTGTTTTTGTTAACATTTCCCTTAAACATAATGTACGGCTCTCCAGTAGCTTTTCGTTTTCTAAGAAGTTTACTCCATCTACTCCTAGCCAAAGCATCTCCTTGTTCAAGTTTTCGCATAAATTTATCACCAATAATTGCACATTGATGTAGGTTAAGCGACTGTCTGTTAATATCTCCTTTAGGTTCTCTGATTTCCAGCCATTCTTCGAAATCATCGTGCTCAATATTGATATTAACTGATGCGGCTCCTCTTCTAACTGATCCTTGATTAGTTGCAAGTATTGTTGAATCATATATTTTGCAGAAAGGTACGACTCCGTCTGATGTTCCATTACCTGTTATTTTAGCGCCAGCGGGTCTAATTTGATTAACTCCAATACCTACTCCACCGCCGTGCTTAGCGAGTAGCATCATCTCTAAATTTTTTGATCCTATATCCTGTATGGAATCAGCGACATCGATTCCAAAACAACTAATAGGAAGACCACGATCAGTACCAGTATTACTGAGTACTGGACTAGCCAAGCAAAGCCACCCGTTCCAGATATAGTCAAAAAACGTTTCAGCCATCTCAGGCTTATAAAGCCTACGAGCAACTGTTTTAGCGACTCTTTTGTATGCCTCTTTAGGCGTTTCTCCGTCAAATAAATATCCCCCGGATATAGTCTTCTTGTATACGTCTGTATTACCCCAAACAGGGTAATCTTCTCCTTTAATCCATTTTTCATTCCACATGTTATATAATTGTTGTTAAGTGTTTTATCCAAGCTAATAAACCGTTAAGATTTAAAGCTACTAAATTCCATTGTTTTCTAGACGAAGTTTGTATCATAACGCATACAAAACCTATTATATATAGTAAAGGCTCTAGCGTCCATTGTGCGGCTATTAGAAAACCCGCACCCATGTAACCGACACGGGATGCGAACTTTTGATATGACGTAAGTTTATTAGTATATCTTAAAAACTTTATAAGTCTATACTTCCATTTTCTTTTTATATTCATTACCATATATCTTCAAAGTCTTCTCCTTCACCTGCTTTCGAATAATCCGTTGGCCTAGTTGCAAAAAAGTCAGTATGAGTAACCCCGCCGGTAAGATGATAAAACCAATCAAGATTACCCGCTGCTTTATTGTCATATGGGAAATACGATCCCAAGTCGACGTAACCAAGTTCCACAAGTTTTTCATTAGCTCTCTTTTTTATAAAGTGTTTCAAGTCATTAGCTGATATACCCTCTACGTCACCAGCTTCAAACATTTTATCTATATACTTAGTTTCTAATCTAACCATAGTTTCAGCAGCCTTAATTATGTCTTCTCTGCATAAACTTAGTAACTGACTATCTTCCTGACACATATGCCTGAAGAGCTGACAACCCATTTTACTATGCAGTGATTCATCTCTTACTGACCATTTCATTTGTTGACCTATGCCTTTAAGTAAATTTCTTAATTGAAAGCTATATAATACAGCAAAAGCAGAATAAAGGCTAACCCCCTCAGCAAAGGCTGAAAATACAGCCAAACTTTTACCAATGCCAACCCTATTATCACCGTCATAAGCAACCAAGTTATCAAATCTATCAGCAGTTGCTGGCTCATGTAAAAACGCTTCATAATCCTCTAGTTTTAAAGTCTCGTTCAGATAACTATAAGCAACAGCGTGTATTGTTTCTTGTGATCCAAACATCATTGCCATTTGTTGTATTTCGTGTTTAGGAAACCAACCTACGACTTTTTGTGTCCAGTAATCAGACACAGCACACTCTGTTTGTGCAAAACCTAGTAGTATATTTCCTACTAAGTGTTTTTCTTTTTCATTTAATTTTTCGTTCCAGTCTTTTATGTCACTCTGCATAGATATTTCAGTGTGTAGCCAAAAAGCCTGAGCTTGTTTTAACCAACCTTCTGTATAGTACTCTGGGTACTCAAAAGGCTTGTAAGCTATTCTTTTATCAAATAATCCCATTATATTTTTTTAAATTGAACGATTTCTTCTTTGATTACCCCATGCAACCCTTTTACTTTTACCTAAATAATTAAGTTTACTAACCCGAGAATTTACTTCTTCCCGGGCAGTGTTTAATTGATCTTTATTATTCTTATTCATCTGTTATACTTTTAATTGTCTTTAAGTTTGTTTTCCAAGCACTTATATATGCGTTTAAATTAATCTTAGTTGTAGACGCATCTATGTTTTCCATATCAAGTAGAATATTATCTACAAAGAAAGCTATAATATCTAACTTATTTTTCATTAACAAAAGCTATATCAATAAATGGTAAATAAAACACGTGAGTCGTTCTTTTTTGCTCTACGTAACTTCTAATTCCTAATAATACTCCTGGATACAAACCTATCGATATGCTCCAGCTTTTTTCTTCGTTTTCATCCATAAACTTTTATATTATATTTATCTTGTAATTCTACTAATTCTTTATACTTAACTCTACCTCTCATATCCCAGCTCCATTT
>Ga0206131_10006061_pt1 | contig 12473 bp, 16 predicted proteins | sample Helgoland_Spring_FD_148636 | JGI IMG/M metagenome (GOLD analysis project Ga0206131, IMG submission 148636) | Pelagic subsurface seawater microbial communities from Kabeltonne, Helgoland, North Sea - Helgoland_Spring_Bloom_20160517_1 | ecosystem: Environmental > Aquatic > Marine > Epipelagic ... | reverse complement strand
GAGGGCAATGGTATTTTTGAACACATGGTTCCGGCAAGTCGTATACGTGACTTATTGTTAGCAGAAGTTATTACTCCATTGCAAGCGTGTAATATGCCAACATGCCGTTTGAGCAAAGAACGTGATAACAAACTACGTGAAGCAGGATGGGCTAGCAAGACACCAGACATTTACAACTTTTGGAAACGTTACGAATATAGTTTCGATATCACAGATGTGTTTGAAACATACGACGGTACTGAGGTAGACACAAATATGTCATTAGATGATCATTTAAACCACTTTAGTGGTTGACACTGCTATAAAATATGCTATTGTAAAGTGTAGGTAACAAAAAAGGACTATATGTTATGTTAGGAACCGGAATTAATAAAATGCTAGTTGACCAAGGGTTTAACTGGAATGATTATGCTAACTACGGTCGTGTTAATGTTACTGGAGTTAAAAACGGTTTGAAGATCCAGTTTGATGCACAAACTAGACAAAATCAATGGATTTGGGTTAATGTTGTCAGCGACAATACTTTTACTATTAGATTAGGTTTAATGGCTAATGTTATTGTTGACAGTAATATCCCTGCAGAAGAATTGTCTACACGACTACATTCTGCAATTGTTGCAAACAGAAAGGTAAAAATGTAATGGGTGCGATTGTTGGATGCTCAGTTTTTTTTGTAATGCTAGTTCTTGTAACTGCGGTAGTCGAAGGAGTATTTGAATAATGGTATGTTATTCATCAATCGAGTGGGGCATTGGTCCTGTTTTTGGAATTGTGCTGGGATTTGCACTAGCAGCATTAATGGTGTACAATTTAACCGGTGGCATTGAGCACTCAATTAAGCAATTTCTTATTTAAATTAAATAGGAAATACCGGTTGACAACACTGTAAATGATACTATATTAATAGTATAGAGACAACAAACAAAGAGGTTACCATGCAAATCACTGATGTAAACACTGGCGTTGAAGTTCTTATCGAAGCAATCAAAACTGATTACCGAGGGTATATGGATACATATGCTGGCAGTTGGAACGGTAAAGGTGAAATGGATGAAGTACAAGAAAAAATGGTCAAAGAGTTCGAAAACGGTTTTGAAGTTAGTGAGGGTGTAAAGTACATCAAGATTAAACAAAAACGTGGCGGTGTTTGGGGCTTTGTTGTTAAAAAAGATGATGCTAAGTTTAAAGCTGGAGATATTTTAAAGGCAGCTGGCTACAATGCACCCGCACGAAACAAAGCACGTGGCAATGTGTTTGATGGTTACAGCATCCAATGGACAGGTCCTCGTTACCTTTAAGGATTAATTTTAATGGTCACGTAGCTCAGCTGGATAGAGCAAGTGCCTTCTAAGCACTAGGTCGAGGGTTCGAATCCTTCCGTGATCGCCAAAATTAACTAGATAAAAAATACAAAAAAGTATTGACACTATGATTTATTGTGTTAGTATAAATTGTAAAGTTTAAAAATACAAGGATCTAAATTATGAGAGAACTTACCGAAAATCGCACAATTACCAGTACTGAAGCACGAGATCATATTATCCGGACTGCTATTAATAAGAAGCGTCCGGTATTTCTTTGGGGTCCTCCTGGTATTGGGAAAAGCGAACTAGTTGCAGACATCGGCGAACAATTGGGCAACTCACATGTTATCGATTTGCGCATGGCACTAATGGACCCAACTGATATACGTGGAGTTGGATTTTACAACCCAAGCTCAAATACAATGGACTGGGCTCCGCCTGTTGATTTACCAAGCGCAGAAGTTGCTGGTCAATACGAACACATTATTTTGTTCCTTGATGAAATGAATAGTGCACCTCCCGCTGTGCAAGCGGCTGCATACCAATTGGTACTTAATCGCCGTGTAGGACAATATGTACTTCCTGATAATGTCAGCATTATTGCTGCTGGCAACCGAGAGACAGACAAAGGTGTTACGTACCGTATGCCATCGCCTCTTGCTAACCGCTTTGTTCACTTTGAAATGCGTGTTGATTTTGATAGCTGGCTAGAGTGGGCTGTTCAAAATAATATAGCATCTAGTGTGGTTGGTTATTTGTCGCAATATAAAGTTGATTTGTTTGACTTTGATCCAACAGGTTCAAGTCGTTCATTTGCTACACCTCGTAGTTGGACTTTTGTAAGCGAACAGTTAGAAGGCGAAAACCTAACTGAAAAACAAATCACTGATATTCTCGCTGGTACTGTAGGTGAAGGAATTGCTCACAAGTTTTTAGGACATATTAAGTGGGCAGACAAACTTCCTGATACAATGGACATTTTGATTGGCAACGAAACAAAACTTAAAGTTGACGAGATTAGTGCTCAGTATACACTAATGGTTAACCTTTGCTACCAACTCAAAGAGTTACACAACGATGTTAGCACAAGCAACGATCGTAAAGAAAGCGGCGATAAATGGCATGTATATGTAGATAACATGCTGCGCTTTATCATGGATAACTTAGGTACTGAATTGGTTATCATGGGTATGCGTACCGCTGTTATGACTTACCGGTTGCCAATTGTTGCTACTAAGTGCAAAAATTGGAATGAATTCCACGATCGTTACGGCAAGTATATTACTGCCGCAGCATCATAAACTAAGTAATAGTGGAGCCCAGTGTTTCACTATTTTTTTGAGGATAATATGTCAGACGATTACATTAAAACCAAATTGCTCACTGTAGATCAATTGTGTGAACTTGCAATACTAACTAGCGAAAATGCTCAAAATCAGATATGGGAATATCTTGATATAACCCAAGAAGCTGCTTATAAAATGATGGCAGCACATGTAATTGATATGTCAGAAAAAGAATCTGATACAAATAGAGAGTTTGTATTAATGGCAGTAGCAACAAAATTATTAGTTGAAAATTTTCTATTAAATGTAGCTCTTAATCAGTCTGATAATGGTTGACCGCAGATTAATTTCTGCTATACTTAAAACATAAGTTAGCGAAAGAGATAAAATGACTGAAAAGTTAAAAACAGGTCCAATTGAATATTGCTCACAACGAGATGCACGTGCACGAGATCGTCTAATCCAGGCTCGTGTTAGTATGCTTATCAAGCACGACTTTTGGGGCAAAATTGCAACTCGTATGCGTTTAATTAATGCCGACGAATGGTGCGGTACACTTGCAACAGATGGTAAAAATTTCTACTATAATAGTGATTTTGTTCTTCAACTTGGAAGCGTCGACAAAGTTATTTTTGGTTTCGCACATGAAGTATTGCACTGCATTTACGACCATATTCCACGCACAGGAGACCGTGATAAAAAACTCAGCAACATTGCACAGGACTATGTTATTAACGCTGATCTTATACATTACCGTGTAGGAGAAAAAATCGACGAAGTTGATATTATCTATGATCCAAAGTATTACGGATGGGGATTTGAAGAAGTATACGACGATCTTTACGAAAATGCAGAAAAAATTGACATTGAAGATTTAGTAGGGAAACTCCTCGACGAACACTTGGAAAGTTCACCCGACGGTGATAGTGATGGCGATGGCGATGGCGATAGCAATGATGATGTAAGCAAGAAACGTCCAAAATTTACCAAACAACAACGTGAAGCAATAAAAGACGAAATTCGAGAAGCAGTACTACAGGCAGCACAAGGATCAGATCCTGGGAATCTTCCAGGTGGTGTGCAACGTATGGTTAATCAACTTACTCGACCTAAGATGGATTGGCGTAGTTTGATTAATATGAAAATTCCAAGTTTATTAAAAAACGATTATACCTACAAAAACTTTAACAAGAAATATATGCAACAAGGTATTATTATGCCCGGGTTAGATCAGACTGAAGCAATTGATGTTGCTGTCATGGTCGATACCAGTGGTAGTATTAGTCAACAAATTCTTAATGAGCAATTAAGCGAAGTTGTTGGTCTTATGGATATGTACGAAGAATTTACTATTCGTATTTGGCAATTTGACACCGAAGTATATGGCTATGCTGAATTTACTAAACACACTGCACACGATATCATGCAGTACGATATGCGTGGCGGAGGTGGCACTGATTTTGATGTTAATTGGCAATTTATGAAAGAACAGGGAATCGAACCGCAGTTGCTTATTGCGTTTACCGACGGCGAACCATGGCGCGGTTGGGGCGATGAACATTATTGCGATACACTTTGGATCATTAATAATAAATATAACAAAGGCATTATTCCTCCTTTTGGTACATCATATGCCTATTACGAGTAACCGGAGAAACACATGTCACTTTCAACACTAGATATGAGCCGTCGATTATTTCTTAGTAATGAACTAACGACTTTATTTCATAATAAAGATTTAGAAAACAAAGAAGCAGTTGTACAATATATTACCCAACAATTGCAGCAATTAGAAATTAAAGGTCAAACTTACTAAATGGCAGAGATTGTACATAAACACATTATTTTACGCATTGAAGCAAATAAGCCGCCAACAGAAGACGAACTAAAGGCTTGGATGGTTGACTTAGTTGATAAGATAGGCATGAAAATTTTAGCTGGTCCTATATCAGCAAACATTGATTACATGGTAGGCAACAACGGCCCTACTTGTGTAGTAATCATTGAAACATCACATATGGCGTGTCACGTCTGGACTGATGTTTCGCCAGCACTTATCCAATTAGATGTATATACATGTGGACCTTTCGATCCAAATGCAGTTCTGGAACATATCAAAGTATGGGATCCAGTAAAAGTAGAATACAAGTATTTGGACCGCGAACACGAACTAAAAGAAATCGACATTAAATAATTTGACTTTAACCACATAAATCTTATATAATAAATTATGACAAAAAAAATTGTAGGTATTACTTTCAGTACATTTGATCTTTTGCATGCTGGACACATTGGTATGCTCAGAGAAGCGGCTAGTAACTGCGACTATCTTATTGCTGGATTACAAGTTGATCCTAGCATTGATAGACCAGAAAAGAACAAGCCAGTACAAACATTGGTTGAGCGTTATGCACAACTTAATGCTTTAAAATTTATCGACGAGATTGTTCCGTATCAAAGCGAACAGGATGTCACTGATATACTTGAATTGTTTGAACTCGATGTACGTTTCTTAGGTGATGAATACAAAGAAAAAGAATTCACTGGCAAAGATATTTGTCGCAAACGGGGGATCGAACTGCATTTTAACAAACGTGATCATCGTTTTAGTAGTAGCGATCTGCGCCGGAGAGTAGCAGAAAGAGAAAATGGGAAAGTTGATACCAGGTGAAGCATTAATATACGAAAAAGCCGACGATGTAGTATATGCACGTTACAGAGATCCTCCTTATAATTCAATTCCGAGATGGATAATAGGAGGGACACCTAGTGCTATTAGTCGTGCAAACGGTGATCTTTTTAGTTATTCAGATTGGTTAGACATAGTAACAATAGCACACACCAATCCAGGACTAAAAGATCTAGTAAACCAGATGTTAACCATGTATTATCTTTTAAAAGATAGTGACAACCATGACAATGATAGTGTATTATGACATTATATATTAATAACGAAATTGATCCACTTGCAATATTAGATAACGGGAGAGAATTAAAAACACCAGTTATACACTTTATTTGTGTAAACCTAGTGGATTATAATATAAAACTTTCACGTGATTGGATTTGGAAAAATTTACAAGGAAGATTTACAATAAACTCAGTGAGTGCATGCTTTGAAATTCCTAGCGAAGCAAGTATGTTTGCACTAGTTAAAGACCAGTTCAAATAGGTACTAAATTAAATAGTATAAATAATAATAGTACCATATAATAAAAATTGATAAAAACTAAAGGAGATCTATCAATGACCGACGAAACAACTGTAACAGAAGCAGATACAACTGAAGTAGATGCAACTGAATCACCTGCACCAGCCATGCCGAGTCTAGGTCTTAATGACTTGGCCCTAATGGCAAATGTTATCCAAGTAACTGCTGATCGTGGTGCAATTAAAGCAAACGAAATGACAGCAGTTGGTGCACTATACCAAAAACTTGTTTCTTTTGTTCAAGCAAATGTACCAGCACCAGCGCCTGAAATCTCAGAACAAGATATTGAAGATAACGGAGCCGATGAAGATACTGAGGAAGAATAATAATGGCTAGATTTTTTAAACACGTAGGAGAGCACAGCGGCAAAAAAGTCGTACTAGTGCAACGTGCTATTCCAGACGAAGAGCATATGTGCAGTGTTATCTATAGCGAAATTATTCCAACGCACTACCACGATGATATCATGCGAGTGCTAGAAAGTCCTGAAGGTCAAGATTCTGATCAATTTTGGGAAGTACTTCGTCGTCGTCAGAGTAGCACAGGAAATAACCTATTAGAAGCAATTGCTATCGAAGGCTATCTTAAAAAAGCTCCTGTAAATCAAGTTATTGTAAAGCCAAACGCTAAAAGTTCAATTCGCTTAGACGAGTTGAATAAACTGCTACACGAAGCAGGACAGGGCGATGAAGCAGTACGAAAACTTGAGGAACTTGACAGGCAGCAAGGATATTACGATACTCGAAAAATCAATGCTGATCGCACTACCGAGTCTGCGCCTGTAGAAGTTGCAACAGATAATAGTGCACTAAATGATGTTGATCTTGCACAACTAAATATAAAACAAAGCCAAGGTCTTAAAGCCCAAGCAGAACAGTTGCTCACAGAAGCAACACGTCTCGAATCAGAGGCTCATCTGCTTGATCCAAACCTTGCTCCTAAAAAACGAGGGAAAACTACCAGTGCATCAACCACCAGAAAATCCACCGCAACCGGAAGACAATCCAAAACCAAATCGAGATCAAAATCCAGTGCATGAAGAACAAATTGAAGGTCTTGCCGCAGAAAATGATCAGTGGCAAGAACTTATCAATGAAATCACTGCTAGTGATATTCCATTAGAATTACTAAAATATCTAAGAGTTCATCTTAAAGATGGTACCAAATATGTCTTTCCGATCTTAACATGGATAGACGAAGAAGAAATGGATATTGAAGAAATTAAAAAAGTTGTTGTTGACTGGATGTATATGAATCAAAAAAATATTCTAGGAAGCGACTTTGTTGTTAATTTAACCAAACTTAAGGACACTGTTACAACCGCAACTGCAAATACATTAAAGAATCTATGATTAAATTTTCAATGTAGCTAAATTAGTTGGCAAGATACTCTTGCTGACTTTCTACGACACACACAGGATTAAAATATGAATATACCATTTACAGACTTACCAGCACAAAACGCAGAATGCCGAGCAGACATTGATGCTGCTATCAAAGACTACATTGACAGAGCTAGTTTTATTACAGGTCCTGATGTTGAGCAGTTTGAACGCATTATTGCTAATTACCTACAAGCAGACGATTGTGCTGCTACAGGCAGTGGCACAACTGCTCTACAAGTGGCACTGCTAGCATGTGGCGTTGGCAAAGGCGATGAAGTAATTAGCACCAGTCACACATTTGTAAGTACACCAGAAGCAATTATCAATGTTGGTGCTACACCAGTTATGGTTGATGTTGACGAATACTACAATATGGATGTAGAGTTAATTGAAGAATCAATTACCGAAAACACCAAAGCAATTCTTTATGTTAGTATCTACGGACAAACACCAGATGTAGATCGTTTTCGTGCTATAGCAGACAAACACAACCTTTGGCTAATTGAAGATGGCGCTCATAGCTTTGGCACAGAGTATCGCGGACGTAGAGTTGGCAGTTTAGCTGATATGACTTGTATTAGTTTTAATCCAGTAAAGAACTTGGGTGCTATAGGAGATGCTGGCTGTGTAACAGGCAGTGCTGAGCTCATTGAAAAATGTAAAATGTATCGCAACCACGGACGCAATACTAAATTTGTATTTGAAGATATTGGATACAACGCACGTATTGATAACATTCAGTGTGCTGTTGTAGAAGCAAAATTACCTTACTTTGATGGCTGGCTCACGGGCAAAACTCGTGTATGTGAACGTTATAACAAACTATTGGATGGTGTTGTGCAGACTCCTAAGATTGCTCCGTGGACCACAAGACATGGTTGGTATGTGTATGTAATCGAAGTAGACAATAGAGAAAGCCTACGTGATTATTTAAAAGAGCGTGGGATTGGCACAAACATTCATTACCCAATTCCAAATCACCAACAACCGAGTTTCCTTCCTTACTTTGGCGACAAGCCATTGCCACGTTTGGAAAAGGCTGCTAAACGTATTTTAAGTTTGCCTTGTTACCATACGCTAACAGAACAACAACAAGATTATATTGTAGATTGTATCAAGGAGTGGAAAGCAACACAATGAACTGTTGGTTAGTAGGAAGTGGATACTGGGGTAGCAAAGTAAAAGCCACACTAGAAGAGCTTGGGCATACTGTAAATGTTATTGATCTTAAAAACGGCAACACTGTCGAAGATATCAACACAATGGATCCAGTTATACTTGCTACACCTGTTTGGGAGCATTTTAATCAAGCAAGTTACTTATTAAACAAAGGATACGATGTATACATTGAAAAGCCAGCAGCAGAAAACTCTGATCAAGTAGAAGCGTTATTGAATCTTTCTCAAGACAAAATTGTAATGGTTGGACATATCTTTGTACACAATCCGTTGATCGACTGTGTAAAGGAGTTAATGGATACTGGCGCATTAGGAAAGATACGCTTTGTTCACAGCGAACGCACCAACTTGGGAATATACCAAACAAAGACCAGCACACTGCTGAGTTTAGCACCACATGACTTTAGTATTGTAGAGTACCTAACTGGCGATTTGAATGTAGAATCAGCACGTGGATACTATCTCAGTGACAACGTACAGTATGATCGTGTAGGCATAACAGGCTCTAGCAACGGCGTACAGTGGGAGATTGACGTTAGCTGGCGCTGGCCACTACGTAGACGTATCGTTACTGTAGCAGGCGATTTAGGGCAGGCTGTGTGGGACGAAGACAAGAAAACAGTAGAAGTATTCTACAACGAAATACAAGAACGTAGACTGATCACAACACAAGATAATACTGTAACCAACGCACCCGAAGATTTAAATCCTTTAGCAATTGAATTACAGCATTTCTTTGATTGTGTTGAAAATAGAACTCAGCCCAAAACAGATCTACATGCGGCACTTAAAATAGCTCGTGCTATTGATGCTGCGGATGCTTTTCTTTAAAAAAGCTGTCTAACCAAAGCCAATCGTTTGCATGTTCTATATTACCGGTATATTCTATTGCGTCTTTTGCACCAGCAATACTCCACTTACCTACATCACCTTCACCTATAGTTAACCATTGGTCGAGTCTGTATTGACTTTCTACTGTAGTCATTGATTTTAACTTTAATACTTCTCTAAAACTTGTTCTCCAAGCTTCCCACGGTGTACGTGCATCGTTATAGCAGCTTAAAAGCGGAATCGCAGTGTAAGGAAAACTGGTTGTAAAATCATATCCCCAAGTTTCTGCTTCAATAACTGTTTTACAATGATACAATAGTACAGCACCGTGTCCGTATGTATTGCGAGTTATTCTATTATATGCATTAAAAATATAATTCCCTGGTGTTTCTAGATAGTCTGGATTAAAATCAAATTTAAATTCTTCAGCAACTTCTGTTCTTGCAAAAACTGCAAAGTACCAAGGTGTAGCACACTTTTTAGCTGCCTCTTTAAGAGCATTAACCATACCGTCAACACCGTGTACTCGTTTTGCTTGCGGGTGCTGTTTTTTAAGTATTTCGTAGTTTAAATCGGCATCTTTTTCGTCATATGAAATAAACACAATATCCTGTGGTTTTTGTGTACTATTTTTGCAAGAATGATACTTTATATATGGGTAGTCTGCAAGTCTAGTTGAAATTTCACTAATACAGTCTCTTGGGCATAATGACACATGACCGTTTTTATTAAAGGCAATTAAAGGGCGTTTTTCCCATAAATTTACATCAACAGTACTTCCTAGTGTGCTACCAGGTGCTACAAAGTATTCGTATATGCTGGAAAAATTGTGATTGCGTATACTACTAAAAATATCAACAGATTCAAGTTGTGTCACTGGCCACTGAAATCTGCTGTATCCATGTTCATACCAAATTACACTGCTATAGTATTCTAGTTTGTCAAGGTTATCTGCTTCTTGCAAGAATTGCTTTTTAGGTACATAAAAGGTATCGCCAAACTTTTGTTCTCCACTTGCCCAACAATGTATACTGTTTTCTGTTTCCCAGTCTGGGCGCCAGTTAGCATCAAAGTCAATATAATTGCAACAATCACTGAGTACCCAAAAATAATCAGTGGTAGCATATTTAGCACTCTTCTTGACCATTTCTAGATGTGTACCAACATAGCGCAAACTTTTAGCATTTGGATATTGTTTTTTAATACTGTCTAAGTTATCCTCATTGCCGCCAAACGTCCATATTATAATGTCCGAAGTTGTTTGTAACCGCAAGTTTTGTTTGTGCCAGTTTACACTATTGTATTGATCTAAGTCTGTGATTTCTAAACTTTGTTTTTTAAATTCACGTACATCAACGTAATAGGTATCACCGCCTTTAACTTGGTTTTCGGTTGGCCATACGTGTAGTTGTGTTTCAGTATCCCAGCCGGGTCGCCAATCAAAATCAAATTGCGAGTAGTCGCATTTGCTGTTAATAACCCAGGCGGTATCGCTTTTAACATGTCGCATGGTTCTGCACATCATGTCGTAGCGTGATCCAATATTTCGCATTGCTTGGGAATCAGGAAAACGTTCTTTAATATAATCAGTGTTATCACCTCCATCCCAAACAATTATTTCAGGTTTGCGAGTTTGTTCAACAACTGTACTGTGCCAATTAATTGGAACATACTGCTCCAATAACTCTATTTCTAATGCTTGCTTTTTAAACTCAGCAACATTTACATACATAGTATCACCGCCGTGTGTTTGTGTTCCGCTCGGCCATACGTGTAAATGACTTTGCGTAGCCCAACTCGGACGCCAGTTAAGATCAAAGTCACTGTAATCATTATTACTGTTTAGTATCCAAATATACGGAGTGCTAGCTCTGCGCATTGTTTTTTCTAGCATGCCAAACTTGTCACCAACATTTCTTAGTACTGTGGCATTAGGAAAAAGATCTGTATTACCAGTTGAATCCCAAACAAATACTTCTGGCTGTACTTGTTGCTTTATACTATCTTGTTGCCAATTAATTACGTCATAATGTTCAAGATGTTCCAGGCTAATTACTTGGCTTTTCATTTCAGCAGTGTTAACATACATAGTATCACCGCCCTTGACCTGGTTCTCAGTTGGCCATACGTGTAGGTAAGTTTGTGTTGCCCAAGTTGGACGCCAGTTAAAATCAAAGTCAGTATAGTTGCATATGTCACTTATTACCCAAAAGTATGATGTGCTTACTTTAGATAATGTTCGGTTCATCATATCTAATTCACTGCCAAGATATCGTAATGTAATATCAGCACCTTCGACGTCAGCACCAGTACGACTCCAAGCGACAATTTGAGGCTTAGTTCGTTGCTTTACTGAGTTTTGCTGCCAATCGATTACATCATAGTGTTCAAGATGTTCTAAGCTAACTGCCTGACTTTTCATTTCAGCAGTGTTAACATACATAGTATCACCACCTTTATCTTGACGTTCAGTTGGCCATACGTGTAGGTAATTCTGTTTAGCCCAGCCGGGTCTATATCCAAAATCAAAGTCTGTGTAGTCACATGTATCGCTGATTACCCAAAAGCTAGGCGTTTTGACTTTGCGCAATGTACGGTTCATCATATCTAGTTCAGATCCAATGTAACGAAGTGTAACGTCAGCACCTTCTACAGATTTTCCACTGTGGGACCAAGCAACAATTTGAGGTTTTGTAATCTGTGCGACACGTTTTGAGTGCCAATCAATTACATCATAGTGTTCAAGATTTTCGAGATTTAGTAGTTGGCTTTTCATTTCAGCAGTGTTAACATACATAGTATCGCCGCCCTTAACTTGATTTTCAGTTGGCCACACATGCAAGTAACTCTGTTTAGCCCAGCCAGGTCGCCAATTAAGGTCAAAATTTGTGTAGTCGCATGTATCACTTATTACCCAAAAGCTAGGCGTTTCGACTTTGCGTAGTGTACGACTCATCATGTCTAACTCACTGCCAATATAACGTATAGTAATATCAGCACCTTCGACTGCATTGCCACTGCGGCTCCAGGCAACAATTTGAGGTTTTGTACTTTGTGTAACACATTGCGAGTGCCAATTAATTACATCATAGTGCTCAAGATGCTCTAATTTAATTGCTTGGCTTTTCATCTCAGCAGTGTTAACATACATAGTATCACCGCCCTTGGTTTGGTTTTCAGTTGGCCATACGTGTAACTGTGTTTCAGTTGCCCAGGTCGGACGCCAATTAAAATTAAAATTGCTATAATCGCACATATCGCTTATTATCCAAAAATAA
>Ga0206131_10006060_pt1 | contig 12474 bp, 10 predicted proteins | sample Helgoland_Spring_FD_148636 | JGI IMG/M metagenome (GOLD analysis project Ga0206131, IMG submission 148636) | Pelagic subsurface seawater microbial communities from Kabeltonne, Helgoland, North Sea - Helgoland_Spring_Bloom_20160517_1 | ecosystem: Environmental > Aquatic > Marine > Epipelagic ... | reverse complement strand
ACTTCGGTTTCAAGTTCTAATCCCATTTGTTGGGCATGTTCCCAACTCCATTTCATCTCAGTAATAATAAATACTGGGAGAATTTTACGTTTCTGGGCTGCAACAGCAGCTTCAATTAGAGCTGTTGTTTTGCCCGTGTCTGAATGTCCCCTAAGTAAAACAATATGTCCTTGAGGAATCCCAGGAATTGAGGTCACATCTTGAAATGCTTGGGAAAGTGGAATCCATTGTTGATCCTTAAACTTAACATTAGAGTTAAGCATTTTCTTTTCCTTAAACTTTCCAAGATCAAAATTAGACCTTAATTCCTGGGAAACGGCAGCTGTTAGTGATGCTTTCTTTCCTCTAGGCATTAGCTAAACAATTCATCAAATTTATCAACTTTGCTTTCTTTTTGGGGAGCCTTCACTGCATAATTATTTTGAGACCCCCCTTTATCAAAAGGGAGATCGTCTGAGGTCTCTCCAGTTGTTTCATCCTCAGGGGAAAGGAATGATTGAAGATTATTTTTCATATCTTCGAATGAATGACGCTTAAACACTTCCATTGGGTTTGCTTGATCATCTAACCACTTTTGGATTTGATCAGCTTCACCAAGTGGTGTTTGCTTTGTCTTAACACGAACTGATGACTTGTTGTAAGCAGTTCCTGTTACATCAGGACCTACAGTATCAACTGTAATGTCTCGGCCTTGGTGAATATCGGTATAATCTCCGATATCATCATCATCAGCAAGTGATAGGAATTCTAGGTAAGTATTCTTACCAAACTGCCACAACTTAACACCTTGCTCTTCTTCCCCACGAACTACAACGGGAACAAAGATACGCATTTTAGGATCAAGCTTCTTAGCCAAACGCCAATTTTCCTTATCGCTTGTTGTACGAAGTTGCTTCGCAAACTCTACGATTGGATCCTTTTCACCAAAATTAATGGGTGAAATCATTGTGCGTTCACCAATTCCGTAGTGAAAATACACTTCCGTAAAAGGATTAGACTTATTAAACTTGTTGGGAACAATCCTAATGGTTTGTTTACCAATACTCGGTTTCCAAAACAAACTAGTGTTGTTTTGACCTCCTCCCTTGTTTGTTTGCTGCAGGGAGTTCAGCTTACTGCGAATTGCATTTAAATCCATAATATAACTAATTTTTAAAATGTAACTTTCCCTAAATATACGAACGTAAATTCAGGACACCAAATTAAAGTTCAATAATCTGGTGAATTTTTGTTTTTAACTGTTTCAATTCATTGTGCTGAGTAAGGAGAATGGTATTACGATAATGTTGCCAGTTAACTCTATATCGTATATCAACAACTCCTCCATTCAACATTTTTATTAGCTCATTTAGAGCATTTATTGTGTAAAGGGTATTAGATTCCTTTTTTCGATGTACTAAAATTGTATTGGGTAAAATCTCCTCTATGCTGCTCGGCTCCACGTTATATGTACAAACAAATTCATCATTACTTTTTATATGTAAGACAAATATTTTTTTATATAGTATATCGTAGCTAGATTTTACCTCTACCAGCGTTTTCTCCAATTCATCCTGGGTAGTAAAGGTGCAAAATAACTTGTTTTTCATGGTTATTGTTTGCCATAAATATTACACCTTTCCCAAAGCATTATAATTACTACCCGCTTCTACTTTTACATTAAAATTATACTCCTTAAATACGTCTAAGATCGACTTAATTAGGTCTTTTTCTGATTTATCTACGTCTAAAAGAAACGAATCATAAGTATAGTGTATAATTCTAGTTTTACTATGTTTTAACAACTTAATAATTTTCTCTAAAATAAGTACATTATAATACGTTTCCGTATTTTGAAGTATGTAATTAAACAGTTTCTGTTTTTTCATATCCGTTTTAAAGACGTATCCAGACTTACAGACAACTTCTTCTTTCCTACTTATATCATCTATATATTTCTCAACTCGTTTAAAGAATTCCAGTTCTTTATACTCTTTAAATACTCCTCCATATAGTTGTTTAAACGTCAGTTCTTTAGCTTTCTTATAATCTACTCCGTACATATCAGCAAACGCTTGGTGTATGTCTCCATCTTCGAATTCATAACCCACTAATTGTGCCGCTAGTGTAGGGTGGTAAGCGCTAATATCAATCTCTAGTAAAAAGTCATTATCGGGGATAAATGCTTCCCTACAACCCGATTTTTTATCTAAAGCAGCATAATTAATTCCCCCAAATGAGTTCGAAGGTCTCGTAGTTGTCGTTTTTAGATTAAACTGCGAGTAAGTCCAATCACGTTCTACACCAAAATACTCCTCAAATAACTTAGGATCTACCTTTAATCCCTCTTGTTCAATCCAATAAAACACATTCGTAGCCTTATTATTATAGAACTCAAAGTGTTGTGGTTTCTCCATAGTAAACACATGTTTAACCGCGTTATATATCGTTTCACAACGTTCATAATGCTTTACTATGGGTATGATGCTACCTATATTGGCTATTTGGGGGTACTTGCGATAGAAAAAATCATGACAAGCAAACGAGTCTGGGATATCCGTAGGAGATATGAAGTGTATGTCGCTAAGCTGCTTTAAAGGTACTATATGTAAAAATTCCTTCTTGTCTGTTACAAATATTTCTTCAAATTCTCCTATTAGCTTATATACTTCTCCTAGGTCACATTGGGTTGCTTCGCTATGATCTATGTTGATAATAAATCCTTTTCTGTGGTTAATTTCTCTAATATAGAATCCTACTATACCCCTTAAGTAGGGGTGTACATTATCATTAGAAAAAAGAGGTTCAATGAATACTTTCTTGAACTTCTTTTCCCTAAATTTTTGTAATTGTTCTTTATTTTCTATTAGCCAAAACACTCTTACAATATACGATTAATCCCTTCAATTACCAAATCAGGAGTAATGGTTTCTATTTCATGCCAATCTTCCATTGATTTTATTTTTTGGAACGGATACCAATTCCAATCTGAAGCATCTAATCTATGAGTATTAAAGTATCCTGAAGTAGGGGTTTCATTATATATTCGGGTGCAATTGGTTTGGAATTCACACCAAGGTTTAGAAAATGAAGAAACTAAAACTGTTGGAGTATTTAAAGCCCAAGATATCCAAGATAACCCAGAGCCGATTCCTATATGAAATTCAGCCCCATTAATAACAGACATTACTTCGTCTAATGATTTATTATGGAAATGATAATCGCATTGAGGAGAACAATTCATAAAATTATTAATCCCAAAATTTCGGTATTGGTCAACTGCTGCTACTTTATAGCCTTTATTTTGCAAATATTTTACTATCTGTTTCCATCCTGTAGGGTGATTCCAATATTTGGATTGGCATGTAGATTGAATTGAAAGTGTTACGTATTTTTCCTTTATTGGGGATGGGGGTAATGATTTAATTTTAGGTGAAATTTCTTTATATTCTAACCCTAAAATATCAGTAGCGGTTTTTTGTAAAGGTTGGGATTTAAAATCAATAGAATGATGTGAAGTATTAGGGCAACAATTTTTATAAAACCAGCCAATTTTATAAAAAACAGTATAAGATGATGGAGTGCCAGGGTTTATAAATTTAATATTAGGATATTTAGATTTAAACCAATCATTATGAAAAGTAGAACATATTATTTCACATTTATGTTTTTTTCTAAATTCTTCTACATAAGGAAACCAGGCAATAGTATCACCAATAGATTTGCTTTCAAAAGCTATATAGACTTTTTGATCTTTTAAATTTAAAACATGATTAAATTCTTTTTTTCCATTTACCCATATCTCAATTCTCCATTTTATAAAAGACTTATAATTAGGAGCAGTCCACATATTATTTGTTATAACATCCTCATGAATTAATTCATTAGTAATGTCATTATAAAATTTTACGTGATATTCTTTACTTAAAGGACCTTTAATTTCACATTTAGCCCCATCTGTAAAACTAATGATAATATCATTTTGGTTTTTAGGTTTGAATTCTTTTAGGGTATTTAACCCAATTTCTGCTACTTTGTCCCAATTAAAATCTCGGTGGATTAATTTAGCCTCTTCTACAGCACGTTTTTTATGGTCTGTGTAATTTTCGAATGCATCTCTCATTACACGAGCTAAATCTTTATAATCAGGTTCATAATAATTTCCTACTGAGGAATTAAAATGGTTATAATCAGCATCCATTGCGGGTTTTTCACCTAATATTTTTACGGGGAGACCTTTTCCTTTAGCAAATTCCATTTGACCACTACATGCTGAATAGATTGAAGGGGTACCGCATGCCATAGCTTCAATTAGTGGTAGATTCCATCCTTCACTTCTAGCACAAGATAAAAATACATGGCCATTTTTTAAATAAGTAATGTAATCTTCTCTTGATGGAAAATGTTTAATTTTTATTCTTTCATCAATAAACCCATAATGCTCTAAACGTTTTTCAGTAGTACCATGAGAATCTCCTGAGTAAGGGTTATCTACTGATATAATTAAATCTACGGGATCTGATGGGTCAAATTCTTTAAGAAAGGTTTCTATAATTTCTTTAGTAGATTTTCTATAATCCCACCTTCCAAATAAAATAAATTTAAATCTGCCATCTACATAGTCTAAAGTAGTTTGAGGATCTTCAGGATAAAAAGTATTAATATCTACACCTTCAGGTACTACTTTAACAGTATCAGGATGAGCACCCTGTTCTATAGTACAATCTGCTTGCCATTTTGAAGGAACCCATATTTGATCAAATTCTAATAATTTATTAAAAAAATGGGGTGGTTGAAGGGTAGATTCCCAAACATTATAAGCAATTTTGGGTTTGCTATAATGATCATAAAAGTAATGATGATTACTTTCCACTAAAACTAAATCAATATCTTGTTCAAATTGATTTTGGTAATTAGTATAAATAGGAAATTCACTTCTAGTATTATCTCCATTATTTAAAGTTTGTTCTACTAATAACTTTTTATCTAGATTATCAAGGTAAGATTCACCATCATGGGGTTCATCGTTATTACCTTTCCAACTTTTACCTATAGTAAAGTTACGGATTTTTAAATCTATTTTTTCAGATAATTTTCTAAAAAAATCTCTAGAGTGGTGATTATATCCTGTTGTTCCTATATAAGAACAATGGACCTTTAATTTAGGTGTAGACATAACAATTAATATAACAAATTAGGTTGAGAAAAACAAGTTATTTAGAGTTGTTTGCAATTTCTTGTTTAATTCTTGCTACTTCATTAATAGAATTTGCTAAGCTAGAAGAGGTAAGGGGGTAATCTATAGAAGAAGTAACCAAGTGTTTTAATTCTTCTTGTATACTAGCAGTAACACTGTGTACTGCTTCAAGTTGATCATTTAAATAATTTATGTCAGACATATTTTATAATTTTATTCATAAAGGTTAAGTGACCAATTTACAAAAACATCCGGTGCTGAAGGAGGGGCATCCACCCATCCAAACCCATAATACAGGCTTCCTCCCTCTACTAGGGATAATCCAGTTGCTGCAGCAGAAATTTTTACATTAATGATATTAAGGCTTGATCCGGGAAAGGTTGTAGATCCTGTTGCTATACAAGTATAAGTTGATTGAGTAAAAGTATCAGCAGCTCCTGAACTATTATACCAAAGGGAAATAAAAATTTCATCTCCCCCAGCTTGTTGACCTTGGTCTCTCATTCTGGCATTAAAAGATAATTCACTTACATCATGATGTAAATCTATCATACATCCTCTAATATTGTAAGGGTATTCATTATCCGTAGTAACTCCTGGAGTGGGGATGGTTCCACCATGGTTGTAACTTATAAGTGTATCATTACCACTTGTGTAATCAGCAGCATATATCCCATTACTAGGACCTGCCATTAAAACTGTTTGAGAGTTAGTTTTAAGTTCAAGATATCCTGTGTGAGAAGTTGATTTTCCACCCCCTCCTGTAAAGGTTGAGGCTGTTATATATTTTAATTCTTGTCCGGATGGGTTATTCGGGACAGCATCAAATACAGGTACATATTGAGGAGTAGTAGAAGTATTAGGAACCTTTACATAAGGAACTCCTGATGAGGGTAAAATACTAACATCTTTTCCTTGTAAAGCAATAGAACTACTTGATGCTGTAAATATAGGGGTTGAATTTCCTTTACTATAAACTTTAAAGATATCTCCAATATGTTCAAATAATTTATTAGTACTAACATTAGTAGGCTCACTTCCAGAAGTAACTTGGAAATTATCTACATTATGAATAGTAAAAGTATGATCTAAAGCGGTGTCTGTGGTTAAATCTAATAATTCTGTTTCACCTATTTTTACCATAGGGTAATGTTCATCAGGTAAAGAACTACTAACTATTATACCAGAACCTGTTACATCAAATCCAAATCCTGGGAAAGTATTGTATCCAAAAGCATAAGTACCAATTTGGAATTTAGCACTTTCTGAACCAGATACATACTTATTAGTTTCATCTAATGAAATTACAGATGAAGTAACAGGATAAGTAGAAGTGCCTACTTGGATTTTTCCTTCTTCCCAATTAGGTAATTCATTATAATACCCAGGACCATTAATTACTCCAGAACCATTAGAAGCATCTGATTTTTCTACATTACCTAATTTTTGAATTAATGCCCCTGAACCTGTGGGTTTTACGTTAGTATAGCCTCCTCCTACTGCTACATAAATAGTATCACCGGAAGCGAAAGTTGATGTGTCTACTCCCTGTATAAAACCGTTTACTAAACCTAATCCCTCTGCCTCATCAGCTAAAGTTTCACCTGCTATAACTCCAGCAGGCATTTTAGTAGGATCACCGGCATCTGCAGGAATTACACCTGCTACATTTCCTGAAGTACCTGAAGCTGTTATAAAACATGGGGTACCTTTATTGATAGTACCACCAGAAACATTTTTTAAAGCAATTTCTACATTTTCAGCATACCCAAAAGAAAGATTACCTAAACCATCAGTTTTAAGTACTTGGCGATCTAACCCATCAGTATCAGGATAATATAAACCTGAAGCTGTAAATGATTGAGAAACAACAAGTGAGCCTGAAAGTATTGTATCTCCTACTACTTCGAGTTTAGCATTAGGGGAAGATGTTCCTATACCAAAATTAGAAATATTTGAACCATTAGCATCAACATTAATGTAACTATCTTCTCCGGGTTCTGTTCGAAGAACAATTTTGGGATTTGAATTACCATTATAATAAAGTAATAATTGACCTGATTCAAAATTTGATGGGGATATGATATCCTGCCCTATATATACTAAATCATCACCTTGGTAGTTACGTACATACATACCTGGCGTAGGATTGGTATCTCCTGCTCCTATAACAACACTTCCTGTAAATACTGAAGCTATATCATCGCTTAAAAAGGAATTTAAACCATATCCTATTTCTAAACCCTTAATATTTTGGGTTGCTGTAGTAGGACCATCTACTTCAAATACTAAAGAACCAAATTGGTAACCTGAAGATGTATTTTCTGAAAGAACTCTAGAAAATATAGCTCCTGTACTTCCTGAAATTGTAAATTCACTCCCTGAAAGAGTTTGATCTTCTATAACAAAAGAAATTCTTGATGATTCATTTCCTTTACTAACGGATGCATTAGGAACTGCTAAAATCAAATCAGCTACTCCTTTAGAGGAGGTTTGAGTGGATTTTATTTCAAGTAAAGATTCAGGTTTAGTTGTACCAATACCTATTTTAGCATCATCCCCTGATTTAGAAACATATAATATAGGTTTATATAAGGCTGTAGGGCTAGAATCACCACTTATATCAAAGTTTAAAGAACTATCCTCTGGGTTGAAACTCATTTTAGCAGAGGAGCTTACAGGGATAAATGACCCTGAGATGGTTTTAGCATCTCCTTTAAAATAAAGGATATTTCCTTGAGATGTAAGTAACATTCCTTTACGTGAAGAATTCAAGTTTGTACCATCCGACCCTGAGTTAGCCGCAAATAATCCAAGTTGTCCTCCTCCTTCACCCCCTAATTCAAGAGTTAAAGATTTAGGGTCTGTGAAGTCAATACACCATATCTTCTGATCATCTTGATCATAAGTATCATAAGGAGAAGCAGGCCATGTTACCGTATCAACCGTAAATGTTGTATCTCCACTTTGGTTATATGTTGTAATTGTTGCTGTAAAATAAACAATGGAAGGAGCTGTGTTGGATGTAAATATTACAGTCTGATTTACATCATCTGCTGTTAAAGTAAATGACAGAGAATTCAAATCAGCAGTACTTATAGCAATAAGATCATTAGCCTCAACACCATTATTACCTGAAAGAGGTGTATTTGTAATGCCTTTAGTTGTATTCCTAAACCTACTACTACATGCGTTCGAAGTATCTGTACCTCCTCCACCAGAACCATCTGTACCACCAGTGTCATCTCCCCCATCAGATGTTAATATTGCTTCTCCGTATGTAATGTAATTATCAGGGTATTCTAATAAAGCAGATTGTGTATCATCTGTATCAATTGGTATAGTTAAAAGTGCAGTGTTGTTATCCTTAAATTTAGGTGTTACATGAGTTTTAGCTTCGGATCCATCCTGTATAAAACCTGCAGTTGCTCCCCCTACAGTGAGGTTTGTTATATTACCAAATGATAATGTATCATTAGCAAACCATATTGAGTCAACTACAGCTTCACCTGTGATACCTGCAGTAATTTTACCATTAGTAAATTTAAGTATAGTGGCACTAGATACTTCAACAGATGCAGGATCACTTTTTACAGTTATACCACTAGAACCTATTGTACCCAAAGCAAAAGCACCTAATGATGCGTCCCATATAACAGAGGAATCCGAAGCAGGGAAAGCTGTAGGATCAATTGGAACCTTTACATTAAAATTTGTTAACGTAGACATTTATTATAAATATGTTTAAAAAATAGATTAAACAGCTCCTACATTTAAGAGGCAAAATTCAGCTTTAAGTTTAAATGTAGTTTCAGCTTGTAAAGACCCAGTAGTAGATGCAAATAAAGACCCTGTTGTTGATGCAGATAAAGAACCTGAAGCTTCAGCATCTAAGCTTATTAAAGCATAATATCCCAAAGGATGGAGATAATAAAATTCAGGTGCCGCCTGTAAAAGGGGTACTTGACTTGAGATTAATGAGCCTGAAGTGCTCGCTGCTAGCATACATTCCATTATCTATATCCTGCTAATGTGAATAAAGAAGTTGATATTGTCATTACTCCTTGTGCTGTTATTGCACTTAATGATTCTCTTTTATTACCTGAAACGCATAATTGAATTAAATATTCTGTGTCTACTTCTAATTTACCTGTTCCAAAATCGTCTTGGTTAATGTATACTCTAATGTTATTAGTATTTAAAATAGTAAATATATCATTAGTATTTTCAGGTGGATCTGGAGTACCATTTTGATGCCAATTAACTGCTTTTTCTGCTTGTAAAGTAGTAGTTGCAGGAAATGTTGATTTTTTACATGCTGCCCACCATATACCTAAAGCTCCACCTGTGGATGTAGTAAAACCATTCCATATATCATTGGGATTACCAACTTGATCGCTATTTGCTTGAGTAAGAGTATATTGAACAAATATACTATCTTTTTCAAAAGTTGTAAAATCTTGATTTAAGATAGCCATATTTAATTAGGGTCTATATCCAGCAGCTGAGAATAATGAAGAAGATATAAAGAATTTTCCTTGTGCTCCTGTAATACTTTGGTTTTCAGTTGTATCGTCTGATATTACTAGTTGAGTTATATATTCTTTATCTGTTTGAAGTTTTGTGTAATCTGTAGAGCCCGCCGTGAAATCACTCTGTAGTAAATATACTCTTACTGTAGTAGAGTTAGGAATGACAGTAATACCACCGTTATTTGGGGGTAGAGTTGCATCACCCGCAGTCCAGTTTATAGATTTTTGAACAATATTTGAAGCAGTTGGAGTTCCAGGAACAGGAGGGTCAGCTAGTTGGGTTGTCAAGCAAGCCCCCCACCAAACTGAATAACCCGAATTGAAATTTTCTGCTAAATCTGTAAAAGTATATTGAATAAGCATAGTATCGTCTTCAAATACTATAAGATCTTGATCGAATGAAGCCATTTTTTATTTTTAATGTATGGTTATAAATATTATTAAGGTCGATACCCTGCTAAGGAAAATAAAGAAGATGATACATAAAGTTCTCCAGTTGCTACTACTTGGGTAGCAATAGTGTTTACGTCTCCCCAAATAGCATTAGAAATAGGTTCTCCTACTACTAATTCCCAATAATATGTAGTATCAGTTTCCAAAGGACCTCCACTAGCTTCAAAATCAGCTTGGGAAAATTCGGCTATGATATTTACAGGACCATTAGGTCCTTGGGGAGCATCTACATATATGTCACCTGTGTTAGGAGGAATTGTAGAAGCTGGGAAGAAATTAGCCTCGGTTAATTCAATTTTTAGGGGTTGAGTTGTACCTGGGAATTCTGTGCTGTCAAATTGTAATTCATCTCCTACAGCATATCCTAATCCATTACTTAACCATCCACTTATTATAGTTACTTCACCTCCTGCTACAAACATAAACCATTGTTTTCCCCCTCCATCACCATCATTACTAGTTTCTATAACTCCATAATAGTTACCATTTGTAGCATTTGCGGTGTTTTGAGTAATAATAACACCATTAGGGGGGTTTTGATCGGAAATACCATTAAATACAATAGAGGATCCATACCACTCATTTGCTTTTTGTAAAACATAAGGCCCACCTGGGGTTTCGGAACATGCCCACCAAGTTCTATCGTATGAAGCTATATTAGAAGCTTGATTATAATTTAAAACTGATAAAGAGTGAGATATACTAAATGTATCATCTTCATATACTACTATATTTTGATTAAGGCTAGCCATTTAATTATAATTCATCCCATTCTCTTACAATTATAGAAGATTTGTAATAAAGTCTATAATCAAGTGTATTATGTATTTTAAGCCGTAATTGACCAGTAGTACTATCCTCTGAATCTTCGGCTGTTATAAATACTTGTTCTAAGTTACATACTTGTTTAGTAAAAATAGCAAGCATATCTCCTACTGTTAAAGTAATAGTTTCTGTAGTTCCACCAATAGTACCCCAAGCACCCGCACTAGTTGGTATAGTTAGTGTTTCACCTATAGCATACCCACTTCCTCCATCAGTTATTATTACTTGAGTAATTGTGCCTAAAGAATTCACATTAATTGTTGCTTCGGCCCCTGTTCCTGAAATAGATCCATTTCCTAATACTACAGGAGAATAACTACCTTGGTTGTGATTGGAAGAAGGTGAACCAATTGATCCTACTATATTAGTTTGGGCAATTTCATCACTATTAGATTTTAAAACAAAAGTACCATCTACTTCAGTAAGTGTAAAATCTGATAAATAGCTATTGCCAAAGTATTGGTAAAGAGTACCTGTATATTTTATTGTAATTCCTGCTTGAATATTGGGATCAGCAACTGTTCCTCCTCCATTATTATTTCCTTTAAATATAGTCATACCATCAAACTCAACTATATCAAATGCACTAAATGGTATTATGTTGTCAATAGTATTTGTTTGAGGGGTTGATGGGCCAAATGCTGGTCCAACGGAATCCGCAGCAGACCATGTAGAAAAGTCTTGACCATTAGTTCCACTAGTACCTGATGTTCCTGATGAACCTGAAGTACCTGATGAACCACTAGTACCTGAAGATCCTGAAGTACCTGATGAACCTGAAGTACCGCTTGAGCCACTAGTACCTGATGAGCCTGAGGTACCTGATGAGCCGCTAGTACCTGAAGATCCTGAAGTACCTGAAGCACCATTATTACCTGGTTTTCCTGAAGTACCACTAGATCCTGAAGTACCACTAGAACCACTTGTACCTGATGAACCTGAGGTGCCTGACGAGCCACTAGTACCTGAAGATCCTGAAGTACCTGATGAACCTGAAGTACCTGATGAACCTGAAGTACCTGATGAACCTGAAGTACCTGATGAACCACTTGTACCTGATGAACCTGATGTTCCTGAAGATCCTGAAGTACCTGATGAACCACTTGTACCTGATGAGCCTGAGGTACCGCTTGATCCACTGGTACCTGATGAACCGCTAGTACCTGATGAGCCGCTAGTACCTGATGAGCCGCTAGTACCTGATGAGCCTGAGGTACCTGATGAACCACTAGTACCTGATGAACCTGAAGTACCTGATGAACCTGAAGTACCGCTTGAGCCACTAGTACCTGATGAGCCTGAGGTACCTGATGAGCCGCTAGTACCTGAAGATCCTGAAGTACCTGAAGCACCATTATTACCTGGTTTTCCTGAAGTACCACTAGATCCTGAAGTACCACTAGAACCACTTGTACCTGATGAACCTGAGGTGCCTGACGAGCCACTAGTACCTGAAGATCCTGAAGTACCTGATGAACCTGAAGTACC
>Ga0206131_10006059_pt1 | contig 12478 bp, 4 predicted proteins | sample Helgoland_Spring_FD_148636 | JGI IMG/M metagenome (GOLD analysis project Ga0206131, IMG submission 148636) | Pelagic subsurface seawater microbial communities from Kabeltonne, Helgoland, North Sea - Helgoland_Spring_Bloom_20160517_1 | ecosystem: Environmental > Aquatic > Marine > Epipelagic ... | reverse complement strand
TAATGCTGGCAACTGTTCCTGAAAGAGATAGAAATGGAAATAACGTATTAGATAGATTTGGTTTACCCAAACTACTATCTTTTGGTAAAGTATATAATGATATACAAACTGCCCTAGCTGGAATTAAAACCAGAGAAGATTTATATGAAAGGCTCACTGAGTTACAATCTGTAAACCAAGCGTTTAAAGAAAAGGGTCGTAGATATAATAATGTATATGAACACATATTAAGTCAAATAGGAGCTATTGATGATGTTGACAATGGTAAACAGCTCCTTAGTGGTTTGCTTTGGAAAGGTTTTAATTTAGCATACATTCCTAACAAGCAAGTATTTGCTTCTAAAAATGGATTGGGTATAACAGTAAAAGTTAAAAATCCAGAAGGGGATACTAGTAAAATTAAAAAGAAACTTCTTGCGGATTTCCAATCTGAAAATCCCAATGGTGTTAACTACGCTAAAGTATTTGAAAAGTATACTAAGCAATCTTTAAAAAACTCAGCAAACCTATATGGTTTTTTATATGACTTAGGTATTGTAACTGGATACAGCTTAGAATTAGATAACTATTTAAAACAACCTGAGGTAGTTAATTCATTTGAATTGCTATATGATGAGGTAAAAAATAATTTAGTTCCTAGTCTTAAGGGTAAGAATGTATTAGAACCCATTAGAGTATTAAGCTCCAATAGAGGTAAGTATTCAGGTCAAACAGGCGTTATTAATAGCTTGTTGAATTTTGTTATTGGGCTTACACCAGGCATGTCTATTAGTAGACGTATAGATGCTGATGGTAAGAACGTTTATGATCTAGGTTATAATAGCACTCAGTCACAAATAGTAAAAGCTTTAAATGGTATTGCAACGGTTGATGAGTTAAAAAATAATCCTGCAACAGCTCACTTACATCCAGATAATAATCCTTTGACAAAACATTCTTTTTGGTTTAAAGCAATGTTTAAAGACGGAGTAAGAGATACAACTAGTCCAGGGCGTATAAAGTTTGAGCATTTTCTTGGAGTATTTACTCCTGATATTTCTCAGAAGAATTCTAACATGACTGACTCTACTAAAATTGTAGCTGATTTAAACATGTTGTTTATGTCAGGTATGGCAGAACAAGTTAGAGCATCTGATAAAAGTACATCTTACATGCTTAACATTAATAAGCGTATTGATGGTGCAATTACTAAAAAGCTTGGGTTGTTTATTTCACCTACTGCTAAGTCAACAGGAAGAGCCACTAGGTTTTTTAAAGCTAAGTTGCAAGCTGATATAGAAGTAATGAAATTATTTAGAGGTGAGAATAGCAACGTTCAAAACTCTAAGTCATCATCACAGCTAGCAATGTTTTCTGCTATTTTAGATGGTGACAAAGCATTGGTCACATCTTTAATTCAAAATGTAGTTGAAGGAGAAATGACTTTAGATCAGTGGTTTAAAGAAGATGGAAATCTTGAAAATTTTGAAGATGCTATTGAATCTTACTTTGTAGGAAAAACTGCTGAAATTTTCAACATTATAAAACGTAGTGATTTAGTTAAAGGACTTGATCCTAAAGCTATATCAGAAGATAGGTCGTCTGCTAAATCGTTTGAAGAAGACTCAAGTCTTATTGATGACATAGTAAGAAATTTTTTAATTAACCAATGGCTAATTAATTCAGAAGTAGCTTCAATATTTGTAGGTGACTTAGGTCAGTTCAAAGATGCTAATGATTTTACAAAACGTTTTGCAGTAACATCTACTGGTAACTTATTTGATACTGGTACATCTATTCAAAATTACATTAACTCTAAGGGTAACTTATACGCACAACAAGTATTAGGTTTAGAGCAGCAGGATACTAAACAGTATGATGGTATTGGTAATACTGTAATAGTAAAAGACATAGATAAGAATGCCTCTAAAGAAGGTTCTTTATTAAGCCCTATATTTATAAAGGGGCTTCAGGATTATGCAGAGCGTTACAATATTTCTAAAGAAGAAATTTCAAAGCTTATTCAAGAATATAAGGATAATTATAATGAAGCAGATGCACAGGCATTTATAACATTAGATTCTTATAGACAGTTGGCAATTGCTTCACAAGAGTGGAACTGGGATACCCATGAGCCACTTTACATAAAGATTGTTAAAGCTGCTGCAGAGGGTGGTGAAATTTCATATCAAGATGTTATAGACGCTAAACAGTTTTTCTCCGTAAGAAAGTATCAATACTATGGCCCCTTACTTAATGCTGAGATTAATGGTAAAAAGGTGGCTGCCACAGCACTTCACAAGTATTCTTTAAAACCTATAATACCAACTGCAAAGGGTCAACCTAAAAAAGCTATTGATATTATACATGATGCAATGGTTAGATCTAAAGTAGATTACATTGTATTTGAATCAGGTAGTAAAGTAAACAACGTTAATGAAAAAGTTGATACGTATAACTACAGTACTTCAGAAGTTGATGGTCATGTAGTTAGAGAGATTAAGTCTGAACAAGAATTGTTGCAGTCGTTTGCTAATAATATTAACCAGATACATTTTGATTATTTAAAAGATGTAACTAAGGTTAAAGATAAGTATAAAGGTAAGGCGACAAGTTCAAGTCAGTTAAGAAACCTACTACCTATTGGAATATATAGTGAAGGTCAAATTCTTCCAGGTAAAGAAAAAGCTGCAAAGAATTATGAAAGCTATTTACGTAGTACAGAGGAATACTTAGAAGTTGAAAAAGAAAAGCTTTCTAAGGTATTTGAAAATAAAACCCCTGAAAATGTTAAGCAGGTAGCTGAAAAAATAAGAAGGGACTTAGAAAAGAAAGAGGCTTCTGATGAAGAGATAGAAGCCTTAGACGAACTTATAAATAACGGAGGTAATATAGATGCATTACCTAATGCAGATAAGATTGAAACAATTATTACAAATATTCTTAACAAGAGATTAGTTAAAGCTAAACTTGTAGGAGAAGCATTGGTTCAGGTTTCATCTGCATTTATGGAAAGATTAGATGGTCCTCAAATTGGGTACTCTAATGATCTTAAGTTTTATGAATATTCTAATGGTAAGGTTAGAGCCGCACAAACTAAAATTGCATTACAAGGAGAGTTTGTTAAGCTTCTAGCAATGAAGTATAAAGGTGAAACCATTAAAACTTTAGCTCGTCTTAATGAAGCAATTAAAGATGAAAAGTGGTTGAATACTGGTAACAACCGTAGAATGATTACTATTACTGGTGTACGTATTCCAGTACAGGGGCATAACTCTGTGGAGGTACTAGAGGTTGTAGAGTTTATGAATCCTGCAAATGGTACTGCAATTGTTGTCCCTAGTGAATTACCAGTTAAATCTGGTGGAGACTTTGATGTAGATAAACTTACATTGTTCTATCCTAGAATATTTGCAGGTATTAAAAAATCTGACAATAAACTAGAAGAGTTAACAGATAAGATGTTGGAGGCTATCTTTGGAGAAACTGGTTCTGAAAAAGAATACTTTGTTACTTTAGATAAACAAGGTCAAGCTGGTTCTCAAAATGCAATGATAGAATCTATGACTAAAATTATTTTAGATCCTAGTAACTATTTAAACTTAATTCAGCCTAACTCTACAGCAACAGTAAAAGAAAATTCTACTGCATACAACCATTATGCTAAAGCTAAATCAGATGAGGCGTTAACTGGTACATCATTAGACTACGTATTTAACGTTAGAAAGCTAAAAGAGAATTCTGTTGGTAAAAGAGCTTTAGGTATTGTAGCAGCTAACAACGTCATCATGGCATTGTTATCTAGAGTGTCTTCAAATTTACCAGCTGTTATATCTTATAAAGGTAAAAAAGGCATGGCTGACATTCCTTTAAACTCACTGCTTTTACCTTTAGATTCAAAAGGAGTTGGTTCTAATTTAGATGTAGCGGGTAAGAATGTTAAAACGCGTATTACAGAGCAGCTGATTAATGGTTTTGTTGATATTGCTAAGGGTGCTTGGATCTTTAATATTAAAGCAGACTACCAATCTACTCCGGTACTTTTATCTTTAATAGCACTTGGTGTTGAATATGACTATGCAGTGGCACTAATTAATACTCCTAAAATGCAGGAGATGTTTAAGGTACAAGCATTAAAAAAAGAAGATCCTTTATATCGTCTTACAAATGATGTTGAAATGTCAAGTCCAAAACTTAAAGCAATTAATTTAAGTAAGTGGACAGAGGCAAATAAATGGATTCAAAAAACACTTAGAGGAAAAACTACACCAACGTTAGAAGAACTTCTTAATGACGAAACTGGTAATGTTGCTTACGCAATGTACCTCCAAGCGTTACCACTTATAGAAGATATTAGTAATGTAATGCGTTCTGTAAAAGTTGATACAGTTACTACAAGTACCATACAAGAAGCTAACATGGTTAGGGCTAACATAAGCCGTTTAAGTCCGTTTGGTAAAGCAATAGCTGCTGAGGTGTTTAATACTTCAGTACAAGGTGTTTATGAAGGCATTAAAGCTTTTCAAGCAACATCTTTAAGAGAGTGGTTCCCAATTAGATCTTTTGATTTTTCTAGTATTACAGAGGGTTATGAAAAGCTGGGTTCTGTAGGCATTAAGTATTGGAAGCCTGCAGATAAAATTAACTTATTTAAAAGACTTAGTAAGCACTTTACATCTTACTTGCATCAAAATGAAAACACTACAACTTTTAAAGAGTTGAGAAACGGTACTTCTAAAATATTGCAAAATGTAGACATTGAGTTTACTGGTAAAATTGCTGTACCTGTATTAATTGCAGAAGGTGAAAAAATATTAATAAACTTAGAACTCTTGGAGCAAAAGTTTAAAGATCAAAAGTCTGCATCTTTTAACAGTTACGAAAGAGCTAATGGTGTTAGATTTCAGTATCAAGGAAACTTTATTATTCATGAAATTAATAAAGCATTAGAAAAGTTAAAAATGCCTTCTGCAACAGAAGAGGAAATAGCACATAAGGCATTGTTAGTTAGTAATGCAGCTGAAGTTTTATTTGTTAAAAAGAGTCAATATAATATTGGCAGGCTTTTTAGTAAGGTTAAAGAAGTTGCTCAGTTAAACGCTGACAGCGATCTAATAGATAAAATGAAAACTTTTTCTGAAGGATCTTTAGTTAGCTTGGGAGTTACTTACACGTTAGCAGAGCCTACAGAATACAAGGAAGATGTTAGAAAACTTTCTGAACTATCTATAACTGGTAAAAACCAAGATGAATTGGAAGCTGGTATATTCTTTAGCATGCTTTCTGAAAGAGTTGCTTTACAAGATAACTTTGAAGCTAGTGAAAGCTCTTTAATGCCTTATGTATTAGATAAAGATTTAGCTAAAACATTAAGCAGTGCTGTAAATAAATTTGGTAACCTTTCTAGATTACAGCAGGATGCTGAGGTAAATAAATTTATAACTCAGTTTAATAAAAAGAATTTATCTAGTCACGCATCTTATTTACTTAAGTCTAAAGAAAGTACAAGCAATATCGGTAAGATGATTGAACTTGGTACAGCAACAGTTAGGGTTGAAGATGAAACTATTCTTGAAAATGGTAACTTAAATCTATCTGTAGTACAGGAATTAGACGATGGTAGTGATTTTAGATTTGCTGTTGAAATAAATAAAGGTGGTATCTTAGTAGATGTAAAGGGTATTCAAAAAGAATATGCAGCAAGAAACTATGAATTAGTCACTGGTGTAGATACTGGTTTAGAATATGGTATTTTGCCATCACCTGAAACAACTACCTTATCAGATGATCAGGTAATGGAGGAAATGAGAAAATGTAATATTAGTTAATATGGGTACGTGTCCTAATACATCATCACAAGAGTGGAGTAATTTAGTTAATCAAGTAGGTGAAGTTGAAGCCTTTCGTGATTTCTATGAATCAGGTACAATTAGACCTGCTTCTCAAGTTATCAATAAGATTAATGAAAGAACTACAGAAGAGACTAATACTATTGGTGCAGTATCTTATTTGCAACAGCAAGTAATAAACTATAATAATATTACAGGTGACTCTATAGCGTCAAACTTACTGAGCAGACTTAATAGTAACTTAGGTGTAGATTATAATATCATTACACAGGAAGTAGCTGAAGATCTTTTAAAGGATACAGAGGACAGGTATAGTGGTCAAGCTGGTTTTTACTTTAACAACAAAGTTTATTTAGTTAAAGGAAAATTTAATGCTGGTACTGTATTTCATGAGTTTGCTCACCCACTTGTAGATGCAATTGCAATAGATAACCCAACGCTTTTTGAAAAGTTATATAATGATGCATTGTCTATTCCTGGTTTGAAAGAACTAGTTGATGAAAACTATGGACATCATGATGCTATAACAAAAAAGAAAGAGGTTGTAGTAAGAGCTCTCACAGAGTCTGCTACTTTAAATGAAAACCCCTCCTTCTTAAAAAGAGTGCTGTACGCAATTAGACAACTTCTAAGAAAGATATTTAGTAAAGGTGTTAAGGTTAGTAGCCTCAATGCTAATACTTCATTAGAAGAGCTTGCTGAGCTTATGCAAAGTGAAGAGTTTAATTATGAATTTGTAGACATGTCTGCTACTGGTATTGTTCAATCTCTTAAAAACGAACAAGATTGGAGAGATGCTACTGCACAAGCTGACGCAAATGAGATTGCAGTTAAAATTGGTGAGCTTAAAAACATTGCAAGTATTGCAAGCCGTTATCTTGAAGCCAACCCAGAGCTTACTAAGGCAATAACAAATGAAGGAAAAAAACCAAATCCTATTCAACAGTTGTTATCTGATTTAGGTAAGGTTCAAAAAGTTACTCCGGATATTAAAGCTCAGGATACAATAGAAACTTTATTTAAAATAAATCTTGAGGTTTTATACCAAGGAGTAAAAGATTCACAAAGACTTGTTCAATCGTTAGAAGATATAAGTCTTACTCTTAAAGGAGACGTTACTCAAGAAGATCTTGGTAGGGTAATGGCTATTAGCAAGATAGCTGGTAACACTGCTATATGGGCTCAACATATGGTTGAGTTTGCAGGTCAAAGAAATGTAGGTAGTAATAATTCTTTTGTACAAGAGTTAAACGAAGTTATCAATAAAGCTGTACAAGTAGAAAATAACATTTATGAGTCACTACTAGATCTTGCTACAGAATTTACTTTTGAAAATCTTTCTGACAACTTAATTGAAAGTGGTAAAACAACGTGGGAAGAGGAGATGGCTAGGGTCAAAAAAACTGGTAGTAAGTCAAAGCTTGAAGAATTAGAAAAACAAAAGTCTAAATACTTTATTACTAAAGAAGATATTAAAGCCCGTTTACAGGGGTATATTAAAGATGCTCCGCTGGTATCTATGGTAGAAGCTTTTATTAGAAGTTCAGATCCAATAGTATCAACCTTTGCTAAATGGTATATGATTCAGCAAAGCAAAGTAGAAGTTAAAGCTCAAAAGTATATGAACGACATGTTCAATGAGCTTTTTGAAGAGGCAAGTAAAGTAGGTTATAAACCTGGACAAGAGCAAGAGTTTTGGAGTCAGTTAACTTTTTTAAGTAAAAGCTTTAGACCTAAAGAAGTAAATCCTAACTCTACTTCTATTAAAGATAGAATGTCAGTAGAGGAGCATGAGGTTTATAGTTTTTTAACTCCATACAAAGACCACAAGTGGTTCTTTAAACAACTTGCAGAAGAAATAGGTATAGCTGCTCAAGATAATAACAAAGAAGAGTATAGCCGTTTACAGGCTAAAAAAAGATTGTACTCTAGATTTATGTATTCAGAAAGAGCTCCAGAGTTTTTTGAAGCTCAAGAAATATTTGAAAAAGGTGAGTATGGTCCTAAAGCATATGCAGCAAAAGAGCAAGCTTTAGCTAATATTAAATACATTGATGCAAAGATTAGTGCACTTGATGTAGGTGTGGAAGAAGCAGATTTATTTGCAGAAAAAGAACAAGCTTTAAAAGAATATCAAAGACTATTTAGAGTTACCAACTTAGATGGTACACGAAAAAGCAAAGAGGATGTTGAAATTGCTAAGATTCTAAAAGAGTATCGTAATTCAATACAGGGCCTTTATAAGTATGAAGAACAACCTGGACTATTTGAAATGGAGTATGAGCGTTTTATTGACAGCTTGTATGAATCTGGTTTAGACCCACAGAGTGATGAGTTTAAAGATGAGAGAGAAGCTTGGATACTAGACAACACAGAGATAGCATTAAAGGATAGCTTTAAAGATCAAGAAAGTAAAATCTATGATGAGTTAAAAGAAATCAGTAAGCAACTTACTTCAAGGGATAGTATCAAAATAGATAAGCTTTATGAAGAGCTTCAAGATTTAACAAGTGGTTTTAAAGATAATAACCTTCAGGTAGAAGCCAATGATTTAGATCCTGCAGTACAGAAAAGAATCAAAGAAATAGAAGAGGAAATAGATCAGGTTCGTAATAACATGACTACATCAAATGGTCTTACGCGTTCTCAAAATGAGTTTTTATCTGAAATTTTTGATAAGATTAAAGAAGGTACTGCTACAGATGAGGAGAGAGCAGAGCTTACTAGATTATATAAAGAAAGAAATTTTACAGAAAATCAAGCTGAATTAGTTAGTAGAAGAAATGTGCTATTGGCTGAGCTTAGAAGTTTTAAAAGTAAAATTTACAGTGTATATTACTATGAGGTAATGCAGGAGCATTTAGACAGAATTAAAGAAGAAGGGTCTTCAAATCCAGCATTCTCTGTTTACAGCAGCAGCTTACTTGCTGAAAAAAGTAGTTATCAAGCTCTAAATTCTAGTGAGATACAAGAGATACTTAATGATCCTATTCTTATAGAAACATTGTTACAAGATTCTGAGTTTAAGAAGTGGTTTAATTCAAACCATAGACTTAAAAGTAGAAAGGTAAAAGATCCTGTAACTCTACAGTATGTTAAAACAGAAGGGTATGAGCCTACTGGCATTTGGTTTGTAAAGAAGCCTCAAGATAAATACCTTAAATCTATTGAGCTTTCTGGTGAAAAATATTTTAGATCTCCTAAGTCTGTAAAGTATAAGAGTAGAGTACCTGCAGTAACTACAGAAAAAGTTCCAGGACTTACTGTCAATCCAGTTAACTCTAAAGAGTGGTTACCAAACGTAACTATTAAAGAAGTTATTACCAGAGATGGTGAAGTAATACGCAATCCATTTATTAATGACCAGTACTTTGAACTGAAGCGGGCTAATCCAGCATTGTTTAAGTATATGGAAAAAGTAAAAGAGTTTCACTTACGCAATCAAAAAAATGTATCAGAAGCTGGTAGATTGGGCTATGAAATACCAAGGTTTGAAAGACAGGCTTACGATAAAATTAGCAACCTAGCTAAAGAAGGTATAATAACTTCTATTAAAGAGCAGGCTAAAGATATAAGACAGTCTGTAATAGGTGGTCAAAGACAGAAGTTTGAACAAGGCTTGAACTATGAAGCAAAACTTTTAATAAATGAAGGTCTTGTAGGAGATGAGCTTAATCAAATTCCTATCAGCGGTGTTTCTAAAATGGACAATGAGCTTGTAAATTTAAACATCTTTAGAAGTATGGCTCTTTACGGAACCTCTGCTTTAACTCATGAGATGCTTATAGAGACTAGTCCTGTTGCACAAATGCTTTTAAAAGTATTAGAAGATCCTAGGGCTAGTCTTAAAGATTCTAATAAAATTAAAAAGAACATTGCCTTACAATTTAACCAACAGGTTGCGGCAACTACGGGTAGTAAATCCAAAGGGTCTAATTCTGTTAGAGAGAGTTTAGTAAGATCTTTATATGAAAGAGATTGGTTAGGACAACGCTATGTAGAAGGCTTGTTTGATAGGTCTGCTCCAAAGTCTATGGAGACTGCTAAGAAAGTTGGATCTGCAATGTCAAAGGTTGCTGCTAATAGTTACTTTGCTTTTAATATTTCATCTGCTTTAAAAAACAGATTTACGGCAATTATACAGAATACAATTGAAGCTGCAGCTGGAGAGTATCTTAACTTCAGAAGTCTTAAAAGAGGTAAGGTTTTATCTGCTAAGGCTACTGCGGATTTATCTAGCAAGATTTTCTACAGAGGTGCTAAGTCTAAAAATATTCAGATTGTACAAATTTTTAACATAGATGGTCAGCTAAATAAAACATCTGACCCTATGTATAGAACATTAGGTAGAGATACAGCTTCTGGTAGTTGGGCCTTATCTGCAAGAAAGTTAATGGAACTTAATGCATCATTAGAACTCTTGTTTGGTATGATGGACTTTCAAAAAGTTTCTCTTAAAGATGGGTCTAAGATATCTTTATATGACGCTATGGTTATTAAAGATGGTCAAATTAGTATAAGAGAAGATGTTGTAGATGAGTGGTCTTTAGAAAGTAATAACTTCAATGAATTTAAAATTAAATTTCAAGGGGTATTTGATAGACTACAGGGTAACTACAAAGACATAAACCAGCCAATGGCAGATAGATATTTCTTGTTTAAGCAAGCAGCTTTTATGAGAAAGTTTTTTGTGTCTATGTTTATGAGAAGGTTTGCTAGAGAAAGGGCTCAGTCAGATATAGGTCAATTTGAAGAAGGGTATTATATAACATCATTTGAATATCTAAGAGACAACCTTCAGTACTTTTTAAATAAAGATAAAGGTGTTGGTGCTTCCGCAGTATTAAAAGCTAATGTAAAAGAACAGGCAGCACTTAAAAGATTGGGAATGGATGTTGGTATACAATTTATAATGGGTATGCTGGCTAAATATATGTTGCTATTCTTATTTGATTATGATGAAGATGATCCAACAAAAAAATCCACTTCTAAATTAAGAAGAGCTACGGGGGCTTTACCTTTTCCAGGTGTTGTTGATGATAGAGATTTTAATTTATTATCTTTTGTAGAAATTCACGCAATAAACCAGCTTATGCAAGTTAGTTTAGAGTCTGCATCATTTAATCCACACTCGTTTTCTAAGTATGGAAACTTGTATTTAACAGGATCTGAATTTGTTACTACGCCTTTTAGTTCATTCAGTGCTTCTGTAGGTGGTGTTTACCGTGCTAGTGTATTAATGTCTGATTACTTCATGGGTAACTCTACGGGATACTATACCAGAAAGGTCGGACCTATGTGGTATCAGCAGAAATATTCACCTAAATATCTAAATGAAACGTTTAAGTTATTAGGTGCAGGTGGTACAAAAGATTTAGATGCGGCTGAAAGATTAATCTCAACTAAGACTATACCTGTAATGAGAAGAACGGGTAGATAGATTGCAAAATAACTTAAGTAACGTAAGAGAGGGGTTTTATAAGCCCCTCTTTTTTTGTATATTATATATATAAGAACCAACTCTTTACAACATGTCTAATAGATTAAAATCAACAGTTATGGGGTTCACTCAGATATTTAAAGATGAAAATGACTACAATGAAAAAACAATCATTGGGTTTATGTCATTTGCCGTAATGGTAATCTTTGCAGTGGTAGACTTGGTTACAGGTTATGTAGGAAAAGATTTAGTAATTAATGACGGCATATACAACTCTTTTGTAATAATTACACTGGGGTCATTTGGTATTGCTGGACTAGAAAAATTTGCAAAGAAATAATGGAATTAGAAGTATTAAGAATTAGTAGTCAAGCTGACTCTACTAACGGAATTTTATTTGATGTTACAGAAGGAAGAAGATTTTTATGCTATACTCTTGAAGATGAGCATAGGGAAACAAAAGTTATGTCTGAAACAAGAATCCCTGCTGGAACATATAAGATTACACTGCGGACTGTAGGAGGCTTTGATGCACGTTACACGAAGAAGTATGGGGAAATGCACAAAGGAATGTTATGGGTACGTGATGTGCCTAATTTTGAGTATATCCTTATACACACTGGTAATACTGACGAACACACTGCTGGGTGTCTCCTTGTTGGTAGCAGTCAACAAGAGAATCTTAGCAAAGGCAATGGTTTTATTGGTGCAAGTGGTACGGCATATAAAAGAATTTATCCTCCAATTGCAGCAGCTTTGGAAGCGGGTGAAGAAGTAACAATCACATATATAGATTACGATACAGTTTAAGTTATGGCAAAGCATGTTAATACGTCTGTAGAATCTGCAAGAAGAAGTAGGCCAGGCGTTCATAGTAAGAATAATACTAGCAAGAGCAAGTCTTCTAAGAATTATAAGAAGAAGTATAAAGGTCAAGGACGTTAGTTATGAAAGATTTAATTAAGAATACTACAGATACTAAAATGGTATACCTATTAATGTCACTTGTGTTATTGGCAGGCTTACTGTTTAACTCTTGGGGTGTTGTCTTATTTGTAGTTATTATGCTACAGGTAGGTGTATGGACGGGGTTCTGTCCTAGTAAATGGTTCTTTGGTAAATGTGGTTTTAAGAAAGCAGATCTGTAATGAATGCTTTAGACGGAATATCTTTACGTAGTAGAATATGTTTACTATGTGCTACTACGTAA
>Ga0206131_10006058_pt1 | contig 12479 bp, 8 predicted proteins | sample Helgoland_Spring_FD_148636 | JGI IMG/M metagenome (GOLD analysis project Ga0206131, IMG submission 148636) | Pelagic subsurface seawater microbial communities from Kabeltonne, Helgoland, North Sea - Helgoland_Spring_Bloom_20160517_1 | ecosystem: Environmental > Aquatic > Marine > Epipelagic ... | reverse complement strand
AACCCAGGAGATAATATAACAGTACAAGTAAATAGAATTGAGAAAGAATCTCAAAAAATATATCTTAAATTAACTTCTTAAAATACAAGCTATCTAAATATGATATATACTACATAGTATAAATTATATCTAGAACATGCAACTATTAAATAAGAACTCAAATAATGATTCAATACTCAATGCTTCACAAATAGGTGTTGAGTTTGAATTTTATTCTAATCACGGCCTAGAAGAGACTCAGAAACAACTGAAATCTCTTCTAGGCCGTGATATTAGTTTAGAGACTAAGGCCCATTCAGATTTTGTTCCTGACGATAAGACATTTAAAATGGAACCCGATATGAGCGGCGGAAAAGGTCTTATTGAATTAGTAACTGGTGCAATACCATATCGTAATGCAAGAATTATGATTATTAAAATGCTAAATTGGATCAGCGAAAATGGATATACTACTGACAGGTCGTCTATTCACCTAAACCTTTCATTTCAGAATGAATACTTAGAAGATAAGTATATGATTTCAAAAATGAATACTCTTAAATTTATATTAGAGTTTAACGAAGAGCAAGTATACAAACTTTTTCCAAGTAGAAAGGATACAGTGTACGCTAAATCAATCAAATGGGTAATGCCTAAAAATGAATCATTCTATTACGATTCTAATTTAATTTCCCCAATGAACTTTATTTATCCGAATACTAAATATTATGGTGTAAATTTTGATAAGAAGACTAAAAACTATTTAGAGTTTAGATATATTGGCGGTAAGGATTATGAAAAAAAGACTGATGGTATATTATATCTAGTCGATCGATTTATCCTACAAACTTGGAAGTCATGTTCAGAAAATGAATTTACGGAGGTAAACAAATTAGAACTTAAAAAGATTCTTAATAAGAATTTGCCATTTAGGGAGATTGCAAGAAATCATAAGAATATTAGTAAGCACTTCCCAAAAATTCACATGATGGTCGATTTACAGGAGGAAGATACTCTAATTGAGATGCAGTGGGGTAGAATTAAGGATCGAGTAGTTTCTATCATTTCAACTGCTGGATTAACAGAAGGTATTATTAATTATGACTCAGATATTGGTGCAATTCAAGTAAAAAGCGGTAAATTTCCGGTTTGTTATGAAATCAAAGGAGTTGACTTAATAGATTGTGAAATATCTGGAAATATATTTACAACTAATCTATTTAACTGTAAGGTTAAGGGTTCTATGATGGAGGTTTGTAACCTTTACCAAGGCACTGAGGTTTTTGAATCTAAAATACAATCTTCATATATTAATGGAAGTTGTAACCTAACTAATTGTTATGTATTTGGTAGAGATGGAGTCTTTAAGGGTAAAATGATTGGTGGAATATTTAGAGAGGGGATGATTAGCAATTCTGCTAGATTTGAAGACACCGAAGTCGTAGTTAGTAAAAAAATAAATTAATAAAATGAGCGAAATAAGAAGCGGAAGTCATAACGGTTTAAGCACTCCAAGAGATTTTGGTGATAATTGCCTAAATTCATTTTTAGACGAAATAGGAGATGATATTACAGGGGCATGTATGGTTCCAGTAAACCTGCCTCAGCGAGAAATCTTAAATATAATTAAAAGAAGTAAGAAGTGGTTCTATAAGAACTATGAATATTCAATGCGAGAAAACTTCTATCATATACCAAGAAGCGTGTTTGATACTGAGTATTTTACTAAACACAGATCACTTCATCTTCCAGGAGCAAATCCAGAAACTGGAGCAGGAGAGGTATTTTCAGTCTATGGGCTATGGGATCTTTCAAGTGGATGGCAAGGCCAAGGCGGAGGAATGGACATTAGATTTACTGCGGAAGGAGATTTCTCAATAGATCGAATGTTATTTAGAAATGCATATCAAGGCTCTGGAGCAGCTCAGTTTGCCGAAGAACTACAATACTATACGGTTAATCAATCACTAATGGACTTATCTAGACAAATTCTAGAGAATCCAATCTCGTTTGCATATACACAATTAACTGGAGAATTAAAGTTCATGGGAGACACTCCGAAAGGTGATGTAATACTTCAAGTATATGAAACTATCGATGACTGTGCTCTCTATAGTGATGAGATATTTTTCAGGTACGTTAGCGCTAGAATTAAGCAGTCATTAGGCGCAAAACTTGGTATTTTTAAGTTTGCAATGCCTGGAAATGTTGACTTTGATTATGGTGCAATAAAAGACATGGGCGACGAAGAACTTGCAGAAATTAAAGAAGAAATCAAGGGAGATGAAGGCGTAGACTGGATGTTCCACAGTTAAATATGATAGATAGAATATGGAACTGTACATAAAAACAATAGGAGACCCAAACTATGAACCGACAAAGGTACACATGGTCGACGGTATTAATCAGTTGATTACTCAACTAGAGACTATCCTTTTTACAAATAAAGGAGAGGTTCTAGGAGACCCTGATTTTGGGTGTAGTTTGAACGATATGTTATATGTATTGAATGCTAATGAATTTGCGATTAAGAGTGAAATAGACAAGCAAATTTCAAGGTATTGTCCACTTGCTTCTAATTATGATGTTAACGTCGAAATTAGTTTTATAAGAGGAGAGGTTAGAGATGAGGCGTTTATTGATATAACAATAGACAACACATTCGTTGTTTCAGTAGCAACACTATAAAAATTAAAAAAATAAATGGCAGAACTTAAATTTTTAACAGCAACAAGAGCATTAGCATCCGAGATATACAAGGATGCTAGGACCTATATTGCGAGAGTATATCAGAGATCCAATACTCTCTTTACGGACGCTTCTCCATTTTCTCAGATATTGCGAGTTCTTTCAGAAATGACTGAACTTACACTATTCTACATTGAGGATTCTACAGTGGAGCAAAACATTTATACTGCACGACAGCCCGAATCTATTTATGGACTGGCTAGACTTGCAGGACACGATGCAACTAGAGGATTTGCAGCAACTGGTGAGATTTCAATTCGACTTGATATGACTTCAAAGGCGTTTAACGACATTTCAGGAGATGGAATTACAATTCCAGCAAACACTGAAATTAAATTTGAAGCGAACGGTCTTTCATATATGTTAAGAACTTCGAGAGACGCTTTTAGAATTAATAAAAATCAAAGTAATGCATTTAAAGCCCCGGTTGTTCAGGGTAAGATAGAAAACCAAACACTTACCGGAAATGGAGAGTCATTTCAAGCCTTTAATATTCAAATTTCAGGAAGCACTGACCATAACCTAGTTAAAGTTTCAGTGAATGGCGAACAATGGACTAAGTTTAATTCAATTTATGAAATGAACGCTGACGATAAAGGGTTTGTCCTAAAGACTGGTATTTCAGGAGGACTAGATGTCTATTTTGGTACTGGTAATTTCGGGATGATTCCACCTTCTGGTTCTGAAATAGGGATAGAGTATATAATTCACGATGGAGCAGCAGGTAACCTTGATGACGGTGAAGACCTAAAGATTAAATGGATCGATGAAGGAAAAGACAGCGCTGGTAATTTTATTGACCTAAATGAATTGCTAATAGTTGATGTTACTAGTTCTCCTAAAATGGGAGCTGGTCCAGAATCTACTGAATTTACACAGATGATCGCACCACTAGCCAGTAAATCTTTCGTGTTGGCGACTCCAGATAATTACGAATACTTTTTATCAAGGTATGGTCTATTTTCATACATTGATGCATATAACACGGCAGATGACGGATATATTGATGATGACAATGTTATCTATATTTTCGCGATTCCAAATGTTAGAAAGAAACTACAAAAAAATCAAGACTATTTCTCAGTTCAACAAGAAGAAATGTTTTTTGATCAGACTGAATATGATAAAATGACTGAGGTTTTACAAGAGAGCGGACAGATGATGGTAACATCAGAAGTTAAGTTTGTTAAACCAAAGGTTAGAAAATATGCAATGGACATATCGATTAGATACTTTGAAGGTTTTAATAAGGAAAACATATTTAACGACATTAGAAACGCAGTGTCTGAATACCTATTAAACATAACTAGAAGGGATAAATTACCAAAGAGTGATATTATCTATATTTTAGAAGATATTGAAGGTGTTGATTCGGTAAACATTCAATTCAGGAGTGAGACTGAAGAGAAGGCTAGAAGATTAGGATATTATGAGTCGGTTACGACAACAATTGCGGCTCAGGAACCAGTAACTCTTGAAGACATTGGTAATGGTAAACAAAAGTACGTATTCTTTAAAAAGATAGAAGATGTTAAGTATGTCAATATTGGGCCTAACGACCCGATACCTTCTGATATTGCAGGACTAGATCAGTGGGGAGATATTATTATGGATAAAGAAGAGGTTGCAGTTTTCAGAGGCGGATGGCAAGATCGAGATGGTGATGAAATCCTAGATAAACCTGAAATTGATAAAGAGGCTAGCCTTTCTGTAACTTTCGATGATACACCAGTACCTAGAAAAATATACACTAGGCTACAAGCAACAAATAGAAAAGCACTATAATGGATTCACCTTTTAAAGATTTATTAAGATATAAGTTAAAAAACCTGTATGGCGGTGCGAAAACCAGAAAGGACAATAGGTTAAATTTAGGATTTGACTATCGAGATAGCCTAATGCAGAGGAATTTGTCTAATCATATATTAAGAAACCAAACAATGTCAGATTTTATTGGTTTCTTAAACGATTATATGTACAACATATTGTCATCGGTTAAAAAATTAAAGCAGTTTAAGAATTACACTGTTAAGAAAAACGACACTAACATTAGATAATGTACAACAATTTAGAATTATTCAAAGGTACCGACCACAGATTAACGATTAACCGAGGGGTTGATGGTGTTTGGGACACTGCTGTTTATTTAGATGAAGTTTCTACAGGACTATATGAATCATCAACTATTTTCATACTTGAATCGGTAAATTATCGAGGAGATAATCTGCTTAGCAAACCTGTTTCTGAGAGTACTTCTCTTGCAAGTTTAGAATTTGAATGGAAGATTGATAAGTACGAATCTTCGGATCTATTTATGTATGGTGCTAAAGTTGAGAGCGGAATTACCAAAATAGATGTTAAAGATACTCAAAAGATCGATACTCTTGATTATTACACAGCGGTTGGTGTTGATCCAAATGGATTAAAAATAGTTTCAGCGCTTGATAATGAGGCTATTCAAATTAATGTTGCGCTTAACTCAAGTGATGAGGGCAGGCATCAGAGAACACTTCTAGTATACTCAAATGATGGAGTTGATAAAACACTAATTGGCCGAATATTTTTCTACGGCGAGGTAGAGGGTGAAGATGAGAGATTAAGAGTACTTCTACAAAACATGGGAGCTGTTCTTGACGAGAGTGATTTTATTCTATTTAAAGAACATGACATTACTGAAATGTCTCCTGATTTTATTCTACTAAATCAAAAGAGAAGAGAGTTGCTATTAGAACTTTCAAATATTAAACCATTTATTGGGACCTATAAAGCAATCTTAAACGCAATTGATTTCTTTGGCTATAATAATTTAACCCTAAAAGAGTATTGGTTAAATGTTGATAGTGACAGTTCTTCATTTGGAAAATTACACGCTGTTCCGGTAGCAAATTCAAGTAAGTGGGGAGAGGCTGTAAGAAAAACTATCAATGTAGAGGTACCAAGTAGTAACCTTAAAAAGACTAGTAGATTTAGTCTAGTGTATAAATTGAATGCTCCTAACGGAGAAGTTGACGAATGGGATATTCCACTAGTTGATGAACTATTTGATTTTACGCCAGAAGAGGTACTAATTAAATTATATGGCTTAAAGAATAAGCTACAAAAAGAATACTTACCACTAAGTGCTAGGATAATAGACATTGTTGGTGAGGGAGATTTCTTTGCACAGAAGAATCTAAACATTTGGAACAATCAAAATGCAATTGCCTTCTTTTCAGAGGGACATGATATTAAATTTGAACATTATCCAACAAAGGGCAACCTATACATTGAGGACATATCACTAGTTTTAAGAAAGGTATATGACCCAGATAACATAACAAGCGGAGATTACCAGAAGTTTCACGATATATTAAATGCTTACGAGCATGATTTTAAAAATGATTTCACAACAAGTCAGCGAGAAGACTTAATCGAAGCAATCGAATTATTCTATGAATCATACAATGACGATTCCCTAGAAACTTTTAATGAAGGCATACCAGTAGGTTGTCCAGTAATATTAGATGGTACTCCGTCTTTTAAGCAATCATGGGAAGACGCAAAATTTACATGGAATGACGCTGACCCGACTGGAATTGCTCCAATACCTAATGGTACGGTACAGAATCATTCTGGAATAACTTGGGATAATTGGTGGAAAACATGGGTTTATGAAATTGAATGGTTGGTAATTGGAGACGGCTTTACTCAACAGTTTAGAGGCCCAATAGATGACTATATTAAAATACCTACGTTCTTACCAAAGGTTGGCGATGTTAGTGTTGAAATGAGAACGTATGATATGTTTGGGCATAGGTCATATGACAGAGAGTCTAGTCTATTCAATGTTAAATTGAAAGAAGTTGAGTTTTATGGGTTTTATAAGGCGATTGGAGATGGTGAATGGTCGAATAGAAGCGTTGATTCTTGGGAAAACACTGGAGGAATTTGGGAATTACCTAGAAATAATAGAAAGGCAATTGTAGATACTGACGCTAGTTGGTATATTGGACTGGATAGAGCAAACTACACACACGATAATCCAGCACCAGGTCAAGAAAACTTTTCAACAGTATATAGATACGACGATATTTATTCCGAGACTGGCTATTCTGAAACAGCAGGTCCCTATTTTTGGGACAATTGTGATTTTGAATGGAGATATACTAGTGAATTAAATTGGGAGTCAACTAGAATTGGTCCTGATTTAGCAGCATCTTTTTTAATTAAGGATATTAGCAATGGCTCAGTGCTTACTGTTAATTATCATAATCAACAACTGAATGTTATTCAATCTGGATCAGTTACTATAACATCAGCAACCCCGACAGGGCCTAATGATATTCTAGCATGGCAAGATATTGCTGATGAACTTAATGATTCTACAGATGAGATTATAAGTAAATTTGTATACAATATTGTTGTGCAAGATACTAATTCAGATGGAACAGCAGACACTGTTCTTTATATTGCGGGAGTCGGTAAAAACTACTCAAAGACAAATGATTTTGATTCGGTTTCCTTAGTTCCAGGCGTAGTAGGCGGAGAGGTTAAGCAGGTAACTTACAACCCAACATACGATGAAGTTGACATTTTTAGCGAATGGAGAGAGGTAAATAGATCTACTCATATAACATTCTGTACTGAAATTTCTAAGATGCCGGGTATTAAATTAAATAAATGGACGATTACAAATAATACATATCCAGATAAAAGTGATATATATTATGATGATAACGTGTTAACATATCTATTCAAGTACCCTGGAGACTACACTATTTCAATAGAAGTTGAGGATACGAATGGAAATAAAAATGCGACAAGCAAAAATATACTAAAAGTAAAATAAAAACAAGATGGCAAACATTACAGAAATTCTAGGAACAGATTCAATATCTTCATCTAGACTAACAATTAACTCTAATTTTACAGCAGTTAACGACGAGATCGCAGACCTAACGGCACTTGTAGATCCGGTAACTTCAACAATATCGGGAATCGAAAGCGTTTCTGCCGAATCTCTAAACCTATCAGTAGCTGGTGGAGGTACAACAACTCAAATAATATCTGCAGATAATACAGGCGTATCATTTGGAGTAGCTGCTGATTTTGGCGCAAATGTTAATATTGAAGGAGCAATTCAAAAATCAGGAGCGATAGGAAATCCTGCATCTGGAGCGACTGTTAGTACTCCTACTCCATCGTCGATTGAAGTTTCAACTTATTTCACGGCGGTTAATGTTGAATTACCGGCAGGAACTGAAGGGCAAGAACTAACAATAATCAACACAACTGCATCAACAGTAGATGTTACTACAAGTGCACAGCTTAGTGTATCGACAATAAGTCTTTTGGGTAAATTTTCAACAGTTACTCTACGATACATTGGTACTATATGGTTTGTGATAGGATCACATAATACAACTACTGCATAATTATAAATAAATTTAATAAATTAACAGATGGCAACACCCCTAGTTAGAATACCGCAACCACAAGGAGGTACGATGTATGCTTTTGCTTCAGCAGCAAGAGACATAACACGTGCGTTTAATAATGCCGACCTTAAGTTTGAGTTTAGCAGATATGCACTCGTTGATATACCTGACTTTACCACTTCGGTTAACGGATCTAATACAGTCGACTTTAGTAAATTGACTACGACATCAGGCGTGCCATACTCTCCACTTCCAAGCGCAAGCGCAGATTTTGCACAGACTTTTCAAAACTACACACTTAATGCTGAAGAATTAATATTACAGGACGATGATTTTGACCCGGTTCTATTATCATCAGACGCAGAAAAACTTTTCTTTAAATGGCTTTCTGCAACAGGTGCTATTAGATTTGGGACTGCTGATTCAAGCCAAAGTAATGTTGGAAACTATGTAGAGTCTCCTAATTCAGATCAAACTGGAAATGTCTACGACAGAGTAGTTAGATATTTAGGAAGTATTGATGCTGAAAATGACGTAGCCTATAAAGGTAATGCATATCATGAGGTTTATATTAATGTTCCTTCTTCTGTAGGGACAACACCAACTGTATTGTTTGAGCCATCAAATTACAATACAACAGCAAATAAACTTTACACTGACCCAACATGGATCGAGGGCAGAAATGGACAAACACATCCAGACCCAAACATAGACTTAGAACCTATTGTTGATGGATATAGTGCAGGTGTTGGTTCTTATTATGACATTAACGGAAATCTATCTACTAACTCAGTCGGTATCGATTGGAGAGACAGCTCGTATTATGGTGTTACTGGTGATTCTAAGGTTAATAATCTTTCTGACTACGCTAAGAAAGGAGAGGACTTTACTTTCAATGCTGTTTTAGTTTACTACGATATGTATTCGACAAGCACCTCTATTAATAAATCAACCAATTTATATGGAATCTTAATCTTAGACGATGTAAAAAGTACTGGAGGTACTGGGTCTAGAATTAATAGACAACATAAGTATAAGCCAAATGAAGTTACTGGATTAAATGGTAATGCATTTTCTCTAAAACTTAACTTGAAATTTAATACGTCTCTTGATAACGTAGGAGTAGAAACAAACATTAATGATTTTACTACGTTTTCTATGGACTTGTTCATGGATACGACAACCCTGTTACAAAATGCGTCTGAACTATTAATTAGGGCAAACGATAGGTATTCTAAAATAGTAGAAAGACTTGACGAATTAGAAGGTATCATACTTGCTGGAGATTCAGTAGAAGATTTAGGCGAAAAGGTTTCACAATTAGAGGATGATTTTCAAAACGCTTCAATACAGTTGAACGACAGTGATGCGTTACTTAAACTAATAACAAAGGCACACGATAAGTTAAATTCACTAATCGACGGTACTATTCCAACATCACTACAATATAATACTGATGTAATATATGACGGTAAAGGAACCGAGGTTGATAAATCAGTGCCAAATAAAATAAAAGTTAATAATGTTACTAAAGGGTATGAGAATCTAAATCTATTTAGATGGGATCTCAGTGCTAGTTCCGTTTCAGGTTCTATAAACAGTACTAATCTTTTAGACATTGAATCAACATCAAGCGGGTTAAATCAATATGGTGTATGGTGTAGGCTTAAGCCTTTTACCAATAGGATCAGTTTTATCAATAAAATACTTGGCGATAAGGCTGATAATAATATCAATATATACATAGACGATTCAAATAACGCATGGTTAGAAGGACAAATTGTGAGAATTACTTTTGAGTCAGTAGACATGGACGGTAATAACATAAGAATATACACGAAAGCATCTACTGGTTTAGATAATCTAATTGCTGATATATCACCAGCATCGCTGCTTTCTAATAAACCATACATTGAAATAGTTTGTATTGATCCAACAACGTATCAATTTGAAGTAGACATTTTAAGATAATATGAACACAAACAACTCAATATCATCGGTAATCAAGCAATTGCTTGAGATTAACGTAAACTCTCTTAAAGCATTTGAGAGAATAAATGAAGCAGTAACGACTAATAACAAAAACGTACCATTAGAGCTTTTAAATAATGACGGAACGACTACTACGGTTTCGGTACCTTCATTTGGCTTTATGAAGAGTGAGCTTGAAAGATTGGATAATAATCTTAAGGCGCTTACTGATCTAAGTGATGGTACTTCTAAAGTTAAATTAGACGACGGTACCTATCAGAGAGTGTACACTGGTGCACTTAAAAGTCCAGCTAATGATATTAATAGTGTTAATAGACCGAGTGAATTCGGAGTTAAGTCTAACTACTTCTTTGAAGATTTTTTAACGCCTCTATTGACTACTAAATTTGACATCAGTAACCAAGTAGGTTCGGACACTGAGAGGGTGTTGGTTAAAAGAGTTATCATCGATACTTCACTTGCGTTTGCTAAAGAATATTTTGATACTGAGCTAAAAGGCAAAGACGGTCTTAGTTTTTCTGAAACAATGGCAAGTCTTGCTGCAAATAATATTCCATTCTATGACGACGAGGAGGTAAGAGACCTTCCGTATAGAAACACTCAATATTATGGAGGATTTGATGTGACCTCTATTGATAATGTTAAAAAGACCGTAATTACTGGAGGAGTTTCTTCACAGAAAAACGTTAAATTATACACGTTAGACCAATTAACGTACACTGATTCTGATAAGTCTCTAAAACAAACTGAGACGCTAAAGATTAACGACGAGTTAATGGTAAATTCTGGAAAGAGAAGTACTAAATACAAAGTAAAGACTATTGATTCTTCAACTAGACAGGTTGAATTAGAATTGGTTCAAGGATATGAGCCGGTTAAAATAGGAACGGATTCACTAAAAATATATAAGTCGAGCGATATTGCTCTAGAAATTGAGATTAATTTAGGCTTTGATGAAAGCATGGTTGTTTTCTTTAAGGCAATTGATCCAGATTCTAGTATACTTGCTGAAAACTGGTCACCCGGTGCAGCAATATACTCTAATGATTTAACGACGACTTTAGATAGTGGTGAGGTTAAAACTCTGGCTAACTATTATAAAGAAGAAGTTGCAGATTTTGGACAGTTTATTAAAGCACTAAAAGATGACGCAATACCTCCAGCGACTCTTGGTAAAACACCAGATGCTCCGGTATTGGAAGGTGCTAACTTTAAGGTGATTCAAATCAATAAGCACCTTACTGAAAATGATTCAATTAAAAAGGTTAAACAGTTACAGCAAACCAAGATTGTCGCGAATGAAACTCTTAAGAAATTAGACGACACTATTGTATTAAAGAGATCTGCAGTTGCTGGTAAAAAATATGCGTCTGTTATTCAAAGAGACAGAGATCGTAATGAGCTTAGATCTTTAATTGACAATAGAAACGCAGAGACTAAATTATATGGCTCTCTAGTTAATCAAATACAGACAGTAGCAAGTGACGCTAATATACCTGCGATTACTCCTAAATTTAGAGTAAGAGGTTTTTGGAATATTCCAGAACCTAAAGTAGTTGCAGAAACTATTCCACAAGAAATTGTTCAGTTTATTGTACAATATAGATACCTTTCTACTACTGGTAAAACTTCAGATGTTGCTCAAATCCCATTCAATGAGGATGGAACAAAAAAGACTGGTATCTTTTCTAATTGGAATGAAATAAAAACTGGAGTTCGCGAGAGAGTAAAAGATGAGACTACTGGTAAATTTTACTGGGGACCTACTGCTGTTGAAGACGGACAGGCTGTTAATTTTAACCAACTAGACATACCAATTCAAAAAGGAGAGGTAATTGACGTTAGGATTAAATCAGTATCTGAGGCTGGATTTCCAGCTAATCCAATAGTTAGTGAATGGAGTGATGTTGTTAGAATTGAATTTCCAGAAGGAGAGTTAGATTCCACCAATATTTCTACACTTGTTTCTGAAAACCAAACTGAATCAGCGACTGTTAGAATTAACGAAGAATTAGAGTCAAGAGGGGTTTATAGTCATATTAGCGATGCTTTTATTGCAAATGAGAAATATTTCGCACATACTTCAACATCTATTGCTTCTGGATTTTTATCAGCAGAACAAACACCAATTTCACTATTTGATAAATTAACCGAACTTCAAAATAAGGTAACTTCTTTACAAGAGACCATATCTGGAATTAAAGGAGAGTTAACTATTAAATTGGTAACTGAAGAGGGTACAGTTGTTAACATTAACAGAAATACTAACAATAAAGTATTTGCTGGATATTATAATGAAGAGGTAGCGGACCTTACGGTTAAAAAAGGACATATAGTAAATAA
>Ga0206131_10006053_pt1 | contig 12485 bp, 9 predicted proteins | sample Helgoland_Spring_FD_148636 | JGI IMG/M metagenome (GOLD analysis project Ga0206131, IMG submission 148636) | Pelagic subsurface seawater microbial communities from Kabeltonne, Helgoland, North Sea - Helgoland_Spring_Bloom_20160517_1 | ecosystem: Environmental > Aquatic > Marine > Epipelagic ... | reverse complement strand
GATTTGAGAACGCTTGATCCAAACCGCACAAAGACATTTCAGCCACTTTACGAAAGTGCCCGAGCTGTTGAATACAATATTAAAGAAGATCCCCAAAAGCTCAGTAACATAGATTTTGCGAACATCAGACTTGAGACTTTATCTCAAGCACCCGCTTAGAGCGTAGCGCAGCAACATCGTTTTATAAGTCAAATCACAAGAGTGCTGAAAGTACTATTGAATTGATAGCTATTGTTAAAGACGATCATAAATACTCAAAAGATCCACAATCAAGAAAGTGATAACAGATGACCAACACACCAGACATTAAACTCATGAACTTTAAGACCCCACGCCATATGAAGAAGCAGTTCCAACAAATATGCAAAGCTAAGAATATCCAGATGACATCAGCCCTCAACACATTCATCTATGCCTTCATCCAAGAGCATACTCAGAAATGATTATTACAAAGCTCAACCAGAAAAAGCTTCTAGCTCATATAAGAAGTCTCAAGCGTCCCTCTGCCACTTATGTGAGTGAGATCACACGAAACGATCTGAATGAAGTTAAGAAGCTCCTAGAAAACGAGACACGATCTGGTAAAACAGTGTCATTGATTGTTGTGCCATCAATGAATTAAATATGTTTAAGACATCAATTGAGTGATGTGAAACGGTGAAAGTCAGATGCAATACAACGGCAAATTCATCAGCCTACTTCCCAAATGGTTGTAGATTTTCGACCATCACATCGCTGAACTCTAAGTTTATCTTATTGGAACACTCGAGTTAAACAACTGACAAACTACTAATTTTTCAAGCTCAAAGCACGCCGACAACAAAATTAAGCAACTTCTCTCAATGGAAAAAGTGGAGCAATTTTCGCCTTCATTTCTTCTGTTCTATAGCTTTCGCCTGCAAACACTCTTTGAACAGGAAGCGCAAAATCATTTTCGATTTGAATGATGAGACGCCGAGCTTCTTCTTTTCTTCCCAAATAAAAATCGTTCGCAGCCATGAAAATTGAACAAACTGGATTTGGAATTCTAATCTTGTTTAGGATAAGTTGACTACTCTCGAACTGGTTGCACCAAAACTGCAAGGTGCCTTCAATTTCGAATATTAAATCCGAGCCAGTAGGATTTATTTCTTTCGCTCTGGCTAATTCTATTTCCGCTTCCTCTATACGCGCGTCATACATTAAAACCTGACACAATTTATAGGAAATATATAGGTCCGACGGACATAGCTCAGACGCATGTCTATGATGAACTATGGACAAATCAAAATTTCCTTTTGACCTTTGCATTGAACCCATTATTCGATTTGCTTCAGCATCATCAGGATCAATTTCCAAAGCCCGTTTGATATTTTTAATAGCTCCATCAAGCCAATCTTCAGGAAAAGCACTAGGATCCCAAGCTTGTAGGTTGGACATGGAGCATACTGACCAGGCAAGTGCCCTTGGGTAATTTGGTTCTAGTTCCACAGCCCTACTAAATAGGTCATATGCTTTTTTGGCGTCATCATAAGAAACTTCCGCCTCCCTGTGATATTTTAAACCTTGTAAAACCAAATCATATGCTCGCGCATTCTCAGGCGGTTTATTCGCTGATGATCTAATTTCGTCAGCTTCAACCTGCCCAACTATTTGATAAGCTACTTTTGCCGCCAAGCTTTCTTCTAAGTCCCACAAATCTTCTTTAGCAGCTTCAAATTTTTCAGACCATATAGTCCGGTTCGTTTCGGCATTATCTAATTTAATCCCAATTCTTATACGACTGGAGCTGCTTCTAACACTTCCTGACAGAACATATTTTACAGATAACGCATTTCCAATTTCTTGAGGAGAGTGCTTACCATCACTGAAAGAGAAGCTGGCGTTACTTGATGTCACTCGAAGTGATCTATACCGAGAGAGTGTATTGATTAATTCTTCAGACACCCCTTCACAAAAATATTGTTGTTCTTCATCAGAGCTTATATTTTTAAGTTCTAAAACTGCAAGTGAACCAGGTACGATTTCTACCTCAGAGACTTTATCCATATTTGAAAAACCATATCGTCCTGTTTGATGGCTAGGAACCCAAACAAAAACTTCTATCTTCCGTGGAATATTTTTTAGTGAAAGTGCCCCCAAGAATTGAAAATTATCCTGTGTTATTGGAGCCAAATTATCATAAGCACTTTTACTGATATAAACTCCCTCCGGAGATGATGCCGCTTCCAATCGTGCTGCCACATTTACTGTGTCGCCAAATACATTTCCGTCAGAATCTATTACATCTCCGAAGTTTATACCTGCCCTAAATAGCATTCGACGTTCTGGCTCTGAGCCAATGTTGATCCTCGCCATTTCTTGTTGAATAAGAAGCGCACAAGTTGCAGCCATTTCTCCACTGGAAAACTCCGCAACTATGCTGTCACCAGCTTCATTGAAGACTGAGCCATCATTTGTCTTTATCAGTTCATGGATTATTTTTCTTCTTGAAGATAAGACTTCAACAGTGTTTTCTGGGTTCTCTGCCATATGTTTAGAAAAATTGACTACGTCTAAAGCTAAGACTGTTGTTTTTCGCATTTTCTCACCTTTTTACAACTGACAGACCACTTGTAGCTACCATTAATCATTTTGATGAAACATCAAGGAAGATTTCATCCTTGGATGGTTCACTGCGAGATATTTAATGATAACAGAGCATTCATCATTACAGACGAACCAGCGGTACATTGACTGCAATAATGAAAGTCATTGGAAAGTTGCTGTTCTGATTAAAACATCAAAGTTGATTTGATGGCAAAATTGGGTGAAGGAATAGCCCATTAACTCTCGCTCAGGCACTCAGATTTCTTATCGGGCTATTCCATCATATTATGTATTTTCATTGCCACAGAGAAAAGCTCAATTGCCGGGCGCTTTATAAGCCCCGATTAAATTGGCTCCTTGCCGCGCGACAGCATTAAGATCAATGCTTTCAAGAACACTCATTTGTGCGATTGCACCTGTCTTCATCATTGCAAGCTTCAACGCAGTCATACTGTCGAGGTCAGGTGCTTCAACCGTTGCAACAACATCATATTCACCCCTACAGTAAACTAAATCGTGCAAACTGCCCCCTACTCTCTCCATCATTCCAGAGATCATTGTACGTCTATCATCGTCCGGATTATCCAGCCATCCGTCTGTTCCCTGCTTGCTATAATTCGCTATTACTATGAACTTCATCATTAACTCCCCTTCACTGAGATTACTTTTATCGCACCTCATTTTGTACAGCGTTCACTTAACCTTGCAACAAAATATTTCTTGCAAGAACATGTGGGAGAAGCAATTTTCAGAACAATGTATGGTGAAAGTTCAGGTGGGATCAAAGTCATTGAGTTGAGTTGATTTAGGCTTGGGCAGCGCCCCATTCGCAAACTTACTAATGCAACTTAACGTCTAGTTTCTTGATAAAATCTTGCAATTTGGTCACGAAGGTTGACCAGCCAGGATCAGTTTTCAATATAATATGATTTCTTGACTCAAGCTGCACAAACTCAGAGTTTTTTATATTTTCATGCAGTATACTTGCCTCATTCAACGGCACTCTTGCGTCTTCCTCACAGTGGAATATTAAAGTTGGTATGTTAATTTTGCGTAAGAGGTCAAAAACATCTATTTCCGCATTCACTTCAGAAATTTTTGCCACGACTTCGCCTGAAGTACTCTCCCTGAGCATCTGATCAAAATTATCTTTTGCTTTAGGCGAAGATTCTGGAATCATTGTAGTAGTGAAATATTGTCTAAAAGCGGGGTTTTCATTCTCCCACCCAGACCTAATCATCTGAGTTTCGAGCATAATTTTTCCCTCTTGACCATCACCTCTTCTAGACAGACCTCTCGAAAACCCTCCTAAAAGTACTAATCCAGAGACTATATCAGGGTTGTCTGAAGCAAACTTGATCGCTGACGCAGCACCTTGAGAAACACCAAATAAAACAAAATTTTCAAGTTTTTCATTCTCAACAACCGCCGAGATATCTTCAACCATAGAGGAAAAAGAAATATTTTCAGGATTACGTTCAGAAAGTCCATTCCCTCTTTGGTCGAAACGGACGAGCATTCCCAACTGTGATATTTCTTCGTATATTGGTTGCCAAATCTCAGATCCCCAATCGTAATCCAAGTGCGTAACAAAATTAGGTGCTTTTAGAAATGGGAGACCCTCACCAGTTTTACCTACAGCAATCGTTGTTCCGTCAGCACTGTTACAATATTTGATCTGTTGTTGAGTTTGCCTGCCTAAAACTTCAAATCCCAAATGATCCATATCCAAAATTGGCTGGGAACTGTATCCTATCACACCCTGTGTGATGTTTTTCAAAACTAACCTTCCAATTTTTTTGAAATGAAGTTTAAGGCAGTCACTGAGATCTTCAAAAATTTCTTCTGAGATTGTTAATGAACCGGGTTGGGATATGCCTTCTAATCTTGACGCAATATTGACAGTATTTCCCAGCACGTCCCCTTCCAAGATTATTACTTCCCCAAAATGTAATCCTAGCCGGAAGACAAACACATCGCGTTCGGGTTCTAGAGCACAAAAGTCTTTCACTGCCTCAAGAAAAGCCATACTGAACTCAACGGCACTGATTTTATCTTGAAATTGGCACATGAAACCATCACCAAGTGTTTTGACTTTTCTTCCATCAAACTTAGCCAGAAGCGGATCAGTAATCTCTCTCATAAGCCTTGTTTGGCGCTCAATGACTTCATTTTGGCGCAACTCGACTAAACGAGAAAACCCAACTAAATCGGCAAATAAAACTGAACAATTATCTGTCTGCATTTTTCTCTCATCAAGGATTACATCGCCTAACAAGCTACTTTAAATTTTTTATAGAGTATATTTAATAACATCTACTGTCGGCAGTTCATTAACAGACTTACTCCAGCTTTCTTGGAACACAATTACAAACGACAATAATTCACATCGGAAATGATACAGCCAGCAAGATCAGACGCGTAGTCTTGCGTGAAACTTTGAAGTCGTTTCTGTTCCAAAACGAGAAATTAGATGAATCAAACTCGATTTTTCAAGCTTTCCTACAGTCAATCGCACCGTCTCAAAAACTTTATAACTCTTTATAGCTTTTGTTATAAAGCAAAAGCACATTAAGAATGCACTTCATCTTACTGTTAATATTTTGAAAAATGGCTCCGGCGGTAGGGATCGAACCTACGACCAATTGATTAACAGTCAACTGCTCTACCGCTGAGCTACGCCGGACCACAGCCTGCCTATACCAATGCTGATTTCAGACGTCCAGTACCTTTTCACCGCTTGATTACAAAAAACGTCTCAGTCTGCAACCAGCTCAAACGCGGCGTCTTGCGATAACTCCCCCAACGGATGGACACGGTGCCTCTGCGTAAGATCAATAAGATGGGCCAGCACATTGCGCGTTGCCGCTGGAAGCAACGCAGGAAGGGTCTGGGTGTATATCTGTGCCGCCAGATCTGAGGCCGTTCTCGGGCCGTTTTGCAAATTTTGTAGAATCTCAGCTTCGCGGCTTTTGCGATGCGCGATCAGCCAAGCCAGCCGCGCGTTCGGGGCGGCAACCGGTGCGCCGTGGCCAGGATGAAATTCCTGCCACTGCGTCTTTTGAAGTTCAGTACATGAGCGCATGAAATCGGTCAGGTCACCGTCCGGTGGCGATACCAAAGAGCTGGCCCACCCCATCACCAAATCCCCGGTAAACAGCTTGTTTTGATATTTGAAACATAGATGGTTCCCAATATGTCCGGGCGTATGCAATGCCGTGAGTTGCCAGCCATCCCCAACGATCTCAGCCTGATCAGGCAGCATTACATCAGGTTGAAAAGACATATCTATTCCCTCTCCACCGCCAGCCAACCCCCGGTCAGATAGGCTTTGCATCACCGTGCTGCGCCCGTCGGTAGCACCGCCATAAGCAAAAATCGGTGCGCCTGATTGCCACGACAGCGCTGCGGCCAAAGGGGCATGGTCAACATGTGCGTGGGTCACCAGAATATGACTGATCCACTGGTCGGGGCCGACCGCACGCAAAATCGCCGTCAGATGCGCGTCATCGTCAGGGCCCGGATCAATCACCGCGAGGGCGCCTGTGCCCAATATATAGGTATTTGTGCCACGATAGGTCATCGGTGATGGGTTGGGCGCAACGATACGACGAATATTGTCGCCAAGATCTTCGGCAACGCCGGTTTCGGGGTCAAACTGTGACAGCTCAGACAGCATAGGTCTTCCTCTTTAGGTCGCTACAGGCTAAAGGTTTTACATGTCGTTTCAATGGCTCAAACGCTATATGCCCAGAAGTCTTTATGGTCGGGCAGCCCTTATCTTAATCCTACCGGTTGTCACAGTACAGCTGGTCGTTTCGGTTGTGTTCATCAAGCGCCATTTCGAGGGCGTAACCGAACAGATGACCCACGTAACAGCATTGGAATTGCGCCTTATCCTGACCGATATCAATGCATCACAGACAAGGCTTGAGGCGTTGCAAAGGGTGGATGTCCTAAGGCGCGGCCTTGAGATAGGTTTGCGATTTCCAGACCCGCCACCTGAAACATATGTAAATCAGTGGCGCGCGATTGATTTAACCGGATCTTTTGTGATTAAAAAGTTGATGGCGCAGATGCCCAATTTGCGCAGCATTTCTCTGCCCAACAGTCAACGCGCCGACCTGTTGGCCGAAACGGACCATGGCATCTTACAGATCACCTTAAAAAGACAGCGTCTATCCGCCTCAAATGCCCATCAGTTATTGGTAAATATGGTGTTTTTTGGCGTGCTCATGACGGTGATTGCCAGTATCTATTTGCGCAATCAACTACGGCCAGTGACCAAATTGGCGCGCGCCGCCGAGGCTTTTGGCCGCGGACATCACGAGAGCTACGCTCCGGGTGGCGCGATCGAGGTGCGGGCCGCAGGCAATGCATTTTTGGATATGCGCGCACGAATTGAGCGCCACATCGAGCAGCGAACGATGATGCTTTCCAGCGTAAGTCATGACTTAAGAACCCCTCTCACGCGCCTTAAGCTCGGACTCTCGCTGCTTGACGATAAGGACCGCGAACCTCTGGAACGCGACGTGGAAGACATGCGGCGTATGCTGGAGGGTTTTTTAGATTTCGCCCGCGGTGCAGCTGAAGATGCCTCCGAAGACACTGACCCTCAAGAACTTTTGGAAATGATTGTCACCAATGCAAGCCGCGCCGGCAAAGCGGTTTCACTTGGTGCCTGCCACGGCAGTGGGCGCCTGATGCTGCGCCATCTGGCTATGCGGCGGGCAGTGGAAAATCTTATTGAGAACGCAGTGCGATATGGTGGAAATGCGGTTGTCAGCTATGTTCTGTCGTCAAAATCGCTCTGCATTAGTGTCGAGGATGCGGGCCCCGGCATTCCCCCTGAGATGCGCGAAGACGCTTTAAAAGCCTTTACCAGACTGGACCCGTCTCGCAATCAAGACACCGGATCAGGTGTTGGCTTGGGATTGGCCATCACGGCCGACATCGCACGGGCGCATGGCGGTATGCTTCGGTTGGGACGCAGTGAGCAGTTTGGTGGCTTGAAAGCCGACATCGTCATCGCCCGCTAGTCAAGCATTCGCGCCGCCTGCTGGGCAAGTGCCTCGATGGCCTGCCAGTCGTGTTTCTCAACCAAAGATTTCGGCGCAACCCAGCTGCCACCAACGCAAACAGTGTTTGAAAGCTGCAGATAGGTCGCTGCATTGGTCACCCCGATACCACCAGTTGGGCAGAATGTCACCTGAGGCAGGGGTCCACCAATCGACTTTAAAGCCGGCGCGCCGCCCGAGGCTTCTGCTGGAAAGAATTTCTGCATGCGATATCCGCGCTCCATCAGGCGCATCACCTCGGTGGCGGTCGCAGCCCCTGGCAACAGGGGCATCTCACTGTCCTCACAGGCCTGCAACAGGGCGTCAGTCGCCCCTGGCGACACACCAAACACAGCGCCGGCTTCTTTGGCGGCACGCACGTCTTGCCCGCTGAGCAGGGTCCCTGCCCCCACCGTAGCACCGGCAACTTTTGACATCGCCTTGATCGCATCAAGTGCAGCCGCACTGCGCAGGGTCACTTCGAGTGTGGGCAAACCACCACTGACCAGCGCCTCGGCAAGCGGTTCGGCGATGGTCGCATCTTCGATCACCAGAACCGGGATTACCGGTGCGAGGCGGCAAATGTAATCGGTAAACTTACAGGCATCTTCGGGGGTCATAAGACAGGCTTTCTTTCTAGACAGTTTTTATCTACGACAGTGTTTTGTCAAAAACGGCTCAAACGACAACAGCCGCGCCAGTCGACGCCCGCCCAACGTTACGGCGGAAGACGTCAAATAATTCTCGGCCCACGCCGGTGCCATTACCAGTCAGATCAGCGGTCGCCGGCACGCGTGTCTCAAAATCGGTCGCAAGGTTCTCAAGACGACCTTCGGTGGCGTCCAATCGCATCATATCACCATCGCAGACCCGCGCCAGCGGTCCGCCCGCCGCAGCCTCAGGGCTGAGGTGGATCGCCGAAGGCACTTTTCCAGATGCACCCGACATGCGCCCGTCAGTGACCAAAGCCACTTTTAATCCGCGGTCTTGCAACACCGCAAGAACGGGCGTTAACGCATGTAATTCGGGCATGCCATTGGACATCGGCCCCTGAAAGCGCACAACGATAATCGTATCCTGGGTAAACTCACCAGCTTTAAATGCCACCTTGACGGCATCTTGGGTATGAAACACCCGCGCTCTGGCTTCGATCACATGTCGCTCAGGCGCAACTGCGGAGATTTTCATCATCGCCTGACCAAGGTTGCCTGCCAGTTGCCGCAGCCCTCCCGTGGGTTGAAACGCCGATTTCACCGAGCGGAGGATCTTGTCATTACCGCTCACCGCAGCACCGGGCCGATAGGTCACACAACCGTCGTTTAACACTGGCTCCTGCGTGTAATCCGCAAGCCCGGTTCCGACCACTGTTTTGGTATCCGGGTGCAGCAAGCCTTCGTTCAGCAGATCACCAATCAAATAACCAAGCCCACCAGAGGCATGAAAATGGTTCACATCAGCCAGACCGTTAGGGTACACCTTTGCCATCAGCGGTGTCGCCTGAGACAGATCATCAAAGTCTTGCAGCTCAAGCAAAATTCCAGCCGCGCGGGCCATTGCTGGCAAGTGCAAAACTAAATTTGTCGATCCACCCGTCGCCATCAACCCGACAATCCCGTTTACAAATGTTTTCGCATCCAGAATGTCACATATAGGGCGGTAGTCATTGCCCAACCCGGTAATTTCAAGAGCCCGCTCGGTCCCAGCAACCGTCAGAGCGTCCCGCAGTGGGGTATTGGGGTTCACAAACGAACTGCCCGGCAAATGCAGCCCCATAAATTCCATCAACATCTGATTGGAATTGGCGGTGCCGTAAAAGGTACAAGTTCCCGGACCATGATAGCTGGCCATCTCTGCTTTCATCAAGGCCTCACGTCCCACCGCGCCAGTCGCAAATTGCTGGCGTACTTTGGCTTTTTCATCATTAGGCAGACCCGAAACCATGGGGCCAGCCGGCAGGAAAATACCTGGGATATAGCCGAATGTGGCTGCCGCCATCACCAAACCCGGAATAATCTTGTCACAGACACCGAGATAAAGAGCTGAATCGAATGTATTATGCGACAGCGCGATCCCCGCAGACAAAGCGATCACGTCGCGCGAAAAAAGGGACAGTTCCATACCAGTTTGACCTTGGGTTACCCCATCGCACATTGCCGGGACACCTCCTGCGACCTGCGCCGTACCGCCATAGCGTTTTGCGGCCGCTTTGATCACTTGCGGGAATTTCTCGAAAGGTTGATGCGCCGACAGCATATCATTATACGATGTCACAATTCCTATATTAGCCGATCTTGCTGCCACCAGAGCCTCTTTATCGGCCCCCATCGCGGCATAGGCGTGGGCTTGGTTTCCACAGGTTAAATGAGCCCGTCTCGGCCCGTCTTGGGCCGCAGCACGCATGGTATCAAGATAGGCTTTGCGGGTCCGTTCAGATCTAGCCTGAATACGTTCTGTGACGTCTAAAATGATGGCATTGAGAGACATAAGACTCTTTTCACGTTGAAGGGCTTTGAATACGGCGAAAATTGTGCTCTGATAAGTATGTTAGCGCTAACATAAGCTACGTAATTTGAGATTGCAAGAGCGTTTTATATGATAAAATACCAGAAACACCTTCGTATCATCGGGTGGGAAAGCCATTGAATTGAATTATGTGTTTATGGTGGTCCGTCTTACAAGATGCCTCAACCTTCGGCGCCATGTGCACGTGGTGAGCTGCGCGGGACAAACCACAAGTTGCAATTTTCACCCCAATATTGCTTTGCGCACTGCTCAAAATTCAACCCTTTTAACAGTCTTATAAAACCGGTAAGATCTGCCGAGGTTCAGTTGGAAATTTCTGCGAGATCAGGCCAAGGCCGCGCTCAAGGACAAAGGCACCACAAATTGATGAAAGTGCTTATCGACACATGCGTGCTTTACCCCACAGTAATGCGGCAGATGCTACTGGGTGCAGCAGGGCATGGGTTGTTCACCCCACTCTGGTCTGACCGAATTCTTGAAGAATGGGCCCGTGCCGCGCGCAAAATTGGGCCTACCGGCGAGGCGCAAGCCCGATCTGAAATCGCCCTTCTAAAAATTAGATGGGCCGCAAATTCCGTTATATGGCCACCTTCACTTGCCACACGTCTCTGGTTGCCCGATCCAAACGATATCCATGTTCTGGCTGCGGCCATTGCAGGTTCGGCCGACGTGATCGTAACCCTGAACGCTGCAGATTTTCCCCGCAACACCCTAGCCGAAGAGGGGCTGTCACGCTCAGATCCAGACAGTTTTCTGTGCGGTTACTTTCGAAACCATCCCACACTCATTACCGCGCTCTCCGACCAGGTCTTGACCGAGGCACAACAGCTATCAGGCAAAGAGTGGACACGCCAAAAATTGCTTAAAAAGGCAGGGTTGTCGCGTCTGGCAAAAGCTATCAACGCCTAAGATGGCGGCCCCATGTCACGGGACTGGACAACCATCCACATCACAGGCAACCCCGCTGTTGACCTCTTGCCCGCCTAGATCTCGCGGCGGTGAAGCAACGCGCTCCCTCAGAAGGTTGGCAATCTGATATCCGATCTGTAAATCTGATACCGTGCCAAAGTAATGGCTTCGCAGACAGCCCTCAGGATCAATCAAGATTAGAGACGGTGTCCCACGCATCCCATAGGCCTGCATAGTCTTCGGCATGCCGCCAGCACTTGGTTCATCAATACCAATCGGAAACCTTAACTTATATTCATAGGCAAACGCCTTAAGAGACACCGGCGTCATCGCCGCATGGTGTTCAAACACTGTATGCAGCCCTAAGACTGTCACATCATCAGACGAAAACGTCTCATAAATTCGTTGGGCCTGCGGCAAACCATGTGCCACACAGCCCGGGCACAACATTTGAAATGCCTCAAGAACTACGACTTTACCTCGCAACCCCAGTAAAGTGACCGGACCATCGTTATTGATCCACTCGGCAACCTGCAGATCGGGGGCGGGTGAAAATGATATGACGTCATCCATCGGAAAGCTCCTTAAAAATACGGTAGTAAATATTGCCTACAGCTGGGCAGTCCAGCGGGCAAAACAAGAGCCACGCCATCAAAATTGCGTGAAGATGGGCGTTTTCATGTCATCCCTCAGCCGGCCAAAAGACCACCGTTGGGGTTCATAAGCCGCGGGTTTCAATAGAATGCACCGTTGGAACCTCTGCAGACAGATCCGGCAAGGCGCCGACGCAAAAGGGGAAATCTATAGTTTGCAACCAAAGCAAATCCGCAGGCACAGGACAGCTAAATTTTACAGACCGCGTCTTGACCGTGATGTTTTAAAACCCAATCCGATGCGCCCGGTGTTTACAAATGCAACACTAGCGCCTCAGCGTTCAACAATCCCCACCAAAGCAAAGGCGCGCGCCAATGTGGCGCTTGCAAGCTTATCTTTAGTGCGTCTTTGTCTGAAGCACTCACAACATAGAAGTCAGCCAAACTCAGGTTTTGAGCTTTGAAATTGCCGGTGATTGACCTCACACACCTGAGAATTGATAATAGCCTCGGAGATCACATATCCTTTGATCATAGAAATGATTGAGCTGTGCAATTTAACAAACACACGCCAAAACGACAACTGACCCGCACAAATGGCGCAATAATCTGCAAATCCATATACTAAAAAGCCAATTTAAAGCGCAAACCGCGCATAGATCTTTTTCCGCCTGTCAATCTTTTGAGCAGCCCAAAACTGGCACCAATTTTGCGCTGTTAAACGTAAGCGTTGCCCCGCCTCCACCTTACGTCTGAGGTCTTAATCTGCGAGTCCTGCCTTTCTAGTTATAGAAAGGGGTTTCTTGATGGGAGTACATTCAGAGCTACGGGCGGA
>Ga0206131_10006050_pt1 | contig 12491 bp, 7 predicted proteins | sample Helgoland_Spring_FD_148636 | JGI IMG/M metagenome (GOLD analysis project Ga0206131, IMG submission 148636) | Pelagic subsurface seawater microbial communities from Kabeltonne, Helgoland, North Sea - Helgoland_Spring_Bloom_20160517_1 | ecosystem: Environmental > Aquatic > Marine > Epipelagic ... | reverse complement strand
GCCGGCACCGAAAATGAACCATCAACAAGGTCTGGATTATTTTACTTGGCAATTAAATTCTCGGCAGACTCAGTCCGAGAAGTAGCGAATATCTAGCCGCTTCTGGCCCTTCTTTGGCGGAAAAATCAGCACCTTTGATTTCCATACGCTTTGTCTTCGGGTCCAGATAAGCGAGTAAAAATAATACCTAAGGTGACGCTGATAATTGACGCGGATATGCAATGAGTTGTGGAAGCAGCCTCACATTGACTCGTCCTCCGGGATTTGATGGAGGAAGAATGAAAACCATATCTCTGCCAGTCTCTTGTGCAAAAAAACGATTTTCATAAACATTCCTACCATCGGGATCCTGCACAATAAAAGGAAGTAGTCCCCCGGCCTTCGACACTTTTGATTTTACTAGTGTCATTTTTTTGGGGGAAATTTCATTCACTTCTTCACCAAAATAAACATTAAGAGAAACGTTGGTTAGATTAACAAATCGAAATGCTCCACGCGGAAAGCTTAGCAAAGAATCGTCTACACCTGACAATCTTAATGGAAGACTCTCTGGGTTATTAATTTCAGTAATAAAGTATAGAATACGTTTAATGCCGACAGGCAGGGTTGATTGGCCTACTAAGCGGTATTCCGCTTTACCTGTCTCGCTTTTCTCAGCCTCGATCAGAATGTATAGCTCCAATGCCGTTGCTCCTCTTAGTGAGTAAAGTTCAGATCGGTTACCAACTGAAAGCTTAAGAGGGATGAATTCTTTCCCTTGACGATAAAAAATCTCCGAAAATGAAAGATTATTCCATATCGCACAAGAGAATTTAACTGGGCCAGCCTGCTGTTGCTGAGCCTGGACAAACGAAGGAGCCGTCAGAAAAAACAACAGCGTTAATTTTGTAAAAAATGTAAGGTTCATTTTGCGCAAGTATTTATACATCATTGGAATTTAGCCACCGAAGGCTATGAATTCTGAAACGTCGCCCAAACTGTTGATTAATATCCCCCAGAGGTCGATCACTCGTTAAAGTGTCACCATCGTCCCAAGGATTATTTGCGCCAGCAGAAGTGCCCTGCACTAAATACTCCGGCACCCGTTGGACAACCGCTTCACAGATGGCAGAAGACACATTCCCGAAAGCGTCTTTAACCTCCCCATAGGCACGGATGCGAAAGGTATCCGATCGTGCATTAAGGCGTGGTGCAATGGGGCGTAAAATATCCGCTTGGGTAATGTCCCCCGGGATGCCTGTCGTGCTTTTCCTGCCGTTGTCTGGGCCGCCGAATGGCACATATTTTTTGACAAAGTTAGAGCCATAGGCAAGCGTTCCACTAAGAGCGTTGGCATCAACGGCGTCACTGTTGGCGGCTGCATTACGGGAGCCTGAGTTAATATCTGATTTCTTACTTGCCTCGTCGATAGCAGCTTGGAGCGCTCCAGTGTAAGAAGTAGCGGTATCCAAAGGCCCTACGCGATGATTCACAAAATCCGAAATGCTCATGAACGGCCCGCGGCGCCTCACCTGATTGACGATTTCCTCAGCAAGACTACTAATCTGTGAATCACTTAGACGAGATAACCCCGACCATTCAGCTGTTGCCTTCCCGAGGGGAGCCGTAGGTGAATTACTGGATGGGAAAGGAGTCGTATTATTGTCGGAGCTAGAGCCACCTAAAATATAATCAACAACCAAACCACGATTTGAACGGAGCAGAGCCGCCCACGCAGGCACTGAAGTCGAGTTTACATTAAAGGCACCCTTAATCAGGCTGTATGCTCCCAATTTTTTATATCCTTCCGCATCAACATCGCTCGGCGTTAACTCCGAAACGATAACTGAGGCGGTTTCACCCTCAGGAATATAAGGCTCCAGAGCCGGATTGGCTTTAGCTTTTGATGAATCTTCGCCGTAGAATTTATCCAGAGTGCCAGCCAACGTCCCCGTCGCATTATAGCCACCTGAACCAATCGAAAACTCAGGCGCGATCCCTGACAGGTAGTAACGATCAAACAAAGCATCATTAATTAACCACGAAAAATCCTGAGCAGTCTGTACCCAAGTTTTTGGAAAAACAGGTCCATAGGTTGAGCTAGGAGAGACCATTACATTTGACCATGAGTTACCCACGGCGTGAAAGGGATCCGTGACATTAATAGAGAGGTTCGCATGAGCAAAGTCTGCCAAAGAAAATATAGGACTTGAGGGAATATTGGACATCGGTACTGACTTCGATGCATTGTTTTGAAAACTCAAGCCCCAGAAGGCATTAGCGCCAATTGCTGAAAAATCGGTCCCCAATTCTTTTCTCACATTAAATTCACTATTCGCCGTAGCGTGACGATAAATCTGATTTGGGAAACTTTGCACATAGGTATCCCGCTTCATCAACATAGGTGAGGGATTAAACCGAGCAAACATTTCAAAGGGATTCGCGTTTGATGCCCCAGGGCTGGCAGGTTTTATTAAAAGGGCATGTCCTCCGAAAATCTGTTTAACCGGCTGCCATGAGTTATCATCAGGATCGATGGCGATCAAATTTTCCACGACCTCAGTCCTTACCTTATTATTGATATTCGCGTTAGTTGGCTTTCCTTTTTGACTCACATAAATGGATGGCCCAGTGCTACCACTCCATAGCACCTGTAGACTGTGCTGCGTCTGCTCTCCGAGCTCTTTCATATCATTGACAATTGAATTCAAACTCACCCCATCAGCAGGCAGGTTAGTATCCATCTCGTGACGAACTTCTAACCCCGAAGACCCCTGAAAAGTTTTACTTTGTAAAAAAGAAAAACTAACATTTGAATCAAGAGGGACTGTAATCGGGCTATTACCATTCAATTTCGTCATGATAATCCCGCTATTAGCGCTATATTGGTATCCGAGCTTCGCCTCGCCATTACCAGTCCCCCCAAATGGGGACGAATCCGACGTGGCAATCACCACTTCTCCCGGCTCTAAAGTAAAGGGGCCGTCGATGAGAAAGATAATCCTATTTCCGGCCTTATTGGTCAGATTATCCTTCAATAAAGTATACAGTGTAACATCTTTTGATTGTTTCGCACCGGATGTATTCACATAATCGAATACCACACGTCCCGGTATTCCAGTGCCGAAGGTCACCGCAATCTTGTTGCATCTAATTTTCCGGTTATAAGGATTCCAAAAGTAAAAAAGCGGATCAATCGAGACTGCGAGCTCAGCAGTTGCTTCTTCATCTGGCCCAAGTCCCTCTGGGTTCCTCGCCTGTAAGCCGACGAGAAAAGATATTCCCAAATTAACTGGCGCATAGTTAGCTGCAGCAGGCCGGTAAAGATAGTGCTCTTTATTTTTGTCAACACTTGTGTTAATCGTGCTATAAAAACTTTTATTATTACCTGAACTATTAATCCCAATCTCTCGATCCCAAGTCTGTCCTGTGCCGAAGTGGCTATGATAATCACTGTAAGCAAGACTCTCCGAGCTCCGATTCGGATAGTAGGCACGTGCCTGCATTGTATAATCCCCCTCCGTTCCTGAGAGCCGCTTGTAAAGATTCGCATAATCACGTAACGCCCACCAATTTGGCCCCCTCATGACAGGATTTGTTCCTTTGATATCATTGGAAAACGTGTTCCCAGCCCCCGGATAATCACGCCACAACAACCGTTCAAAGGTTGGTAAACCAATCGGTTTCTGAGGCGCGCTTAAAGGATCTTCACCGACATTGCCCCCACCCACGAATTCACCGAACTGTTTATTAAAAAGCGTGGGCTTTTCTGTAAGTGAAACATCTTTATCCCCATCCATCTCAAAGGCGAGGCTTAAGTCGCGGCGAAGCCCACCATTTTTGACGTCAGCTAAAACGGCGCGACTGCCAAAGGTAACATCGTGACGAACCGACTTTAGCCAATCCGTGGCATCCGTCTTACTAACGGTGACCAATGGCATCCCTGCGGGACTAGTTGCCTTGCTCATATTAACGAGCCAGCTGTTATCAGAGCCGTCTAGTTCGATCGGGTGCGCCACCTTATTCTTAAAAGGACTAGAATCATCACTAGCAAACACCTCATAATCAATGCCGGGCGCGGCAGACAAGCGCGCTGATTGCTTGAGCTCGAGCTCGTCATCAGCATAAGTCCCCTCGTTCCATGCTAAATCGGCTTTGACCCCCTCGTCTTCGACCCAATACGCGTAGGCGCTTTCACCTAAAGACCCCGCACTAGAAAAAGATATTTTATCAACTATCACGTCGTTGGCAGCCTCTGGTGCCCCAGTCGCGTTGACGCCTTTAAAAATCGTGTAAGGGTTGGACAAATTTCCTTCTAGGGCATCTAAATCCGAGACGAGACCATTGTCCTCATTCGAAGAAACCAGCCAGCGCTTGAAGGTTTTAATGTCCGGAGTTTTGGGACTGTAGTTGCTGGTATCCCAAACACCCGCCCAACGGTTACGCCCTTGGACAGGTGCCTTTGAAATGTCATTTGGGTCATTAAAAAGATCCGCCGTCGCCGTGACGCGCTGATCTGGTCCCGCGGTCTTTTGCAGTTCGCCGAGCGCGATTTGCAGGCCGAGGAGTGCGGATTGCTCGGCTTCCATCTGCTGCATCTGAATTTGCGAGCCCTGGGTCTCGACTTGCACCAAAGTAGTGATCGACAGTAACAGCAGCAGCACAAAAGCCATCAGGCTCAGTGCGATGACGAGGGCGAAGCCGCCCTGGGCGGGGCGTTGCGCGCACTTAAAATGGGGAGAAGCAGGCATCAATGATTGGGATTGGGATTAGCAAGAAAAAGTAAGCACTCAAACGATGACAGATTGCGCAATAATCGCAAGCAAAGTTGCCATAGAGACCGAACAGACTGACACCATTATAAAAAACAAAAAATGCGGGTCAGCGCAAGCGAATTGTTAATAGTAACCTGGCTGCACACTCAATTGACAGTTGGGTGTACAGGGCGCGGCGACCCGAGCCATCTTCCCTAGGTGAGACTATTTGCGGACCTTCTTTAGGCGTGCCCTACTGGTATAGATCCAATGCACTCATCGACTTGGCTTAGGGGAATCCTGATTGAGCTCTAAATCCGCAGCAGAGGGGGTGCGCGAAGGCACGCCCGCTGCTGGCACTTCGCCGTGGGCGGTCCATACCAGTGCATTGAGGACGAGTTTTCGAAAGTCGTCTTGCTGCCAGTTCTGATGAAAGTGTCCGCCGCTAAAGCCGAAGCCGCGACCACCGTTGGCGCGCTCGTAGGCCCAGGCGAGATGCTGCTGCTCCCCTGCGCTGACCTTGGCCAGGACGACTGGATTGCTGCCGCGGTTGCTATCGTTGGCGCGATCGGTGAGCGTGCGTAGCGGTGGTAGCGCTGAAAGGATGGGAGTGACGCCGGCCATTTCAGGTTGAAAGCGCATGTGATAATACCACTCATCCTTAATGGCGAAAGGCTCGACGCCACGGCTGATGGGATGATCTGGGAATTCGGTAAACTCGGGGGTCCAGTGTGGATTGACTGACCAACCGATTTCAAAGTAGCCGCCGATCCAATCGAGAAATTGCGTGCCTAATTCAGAGGGCTCGACTTCGACGCCAAAGTGCAGGCAAGCCACGCCAACTCCCGCGTCACTTAAAATCTGAATTTTATCCTGATGTGCCTTCGCCATGTGTCCCTTATACCCATCGCAATACATCACGATGCTGTCGGGCTTTTGATAGCCCATCCACGGCTCGGGCCATGCGCCTTCGGTCACCACTTGTGCGATGACGTCGAGACCGCTCTCATTTAAACTGCGTGCGAGTAGCATCGATCCGGCTTTGTGCTCGTGCGCGCCATAGCCGTGGCTTTGTGTGCCCGCTAGAAAGAGAATTTCTTTTTTGTCTTCTGGGTTCAGCTCGCGGAGGCGAAGCTTGCGAAAGCGCACCTCCATCGCTGGTCCGCCGTGGAGTTGTAGTGCGATCAATCCCGACTTTAAGCGATCTTCGGTGGACTCGCTAAATTCAGCGGTGATCACGCCATTGATCATTTGTATGCAATGATTGCCACGAGCAATAATGTGATACTCATTCCATTCGTCCGCCTTCAGATGTGCATGCAGCGCTGCGCGACTGATCAAGGAAGCAACGTGTTGCTTCTGCTTGGGAGTTGAGCCCACAATTGATTTTTCGCCGGGCACGGCCATGATCTGTTTATATTTTTCGCCATAGACCGCGCCCGTCCATTTATTGTCCGCAGACATATCCGCTTGGTAACCGCCGACGACCCATCGCTGGCCTTTAACTGGGAAGCTGCGGTATTGAATGCCGCTATTATGGTTACGTAATTTGAATTCTGCTTTGAGTTCAAAGTCTGCGACAGCGTCATCCTCCCAGATGAGGAAAGTGTTACCCTTGGTCGGATTTTCGGCAGTCGTTTCGCCCACAATTTCGCCGCCTTCGACGCGCCAAAATGCAGGGTCTCCATCCCAGCCTTTCAGTGACGTACCATCAAACATGTTGATGAATCCAGATTCAGTCTGGATCGAAAGTGTCAGAGCCTTGGCTGTGTTTTTGATATGCTCTGGCAGAGCTGCGCCGAGCACTGCTTTTAGCAGCTCGTTTGCGGCAGTTTTGTTGCCGTTTTTGATCAGTGTATCGGTGGCATCGATCGCGGCTTGAGCTGCGGGCAGACGCAATGCTGCGGGGCCGCTTTCGAGGGTCGTCCGAATAGTGCTTAACGCTGCATCGCTACCGATCTGTGCCAACGCGGCGAGCGCAACGGGAGCAACAATCGTCTGATCCTGAGTCACTAAGCGTTGTAGGGCGGGCACGGCACTCTCATCGCCGCGTTTACCGAGAGAATTGACCACGCCGGCCAGCTGACGGCCTTTGAGCGTCGACAGTGCGGCGCGGAGAGCTTGGCCAGCCTCGGGCGCTGGTATCAGCTCTAAGCCTGTGCGCGCGTAGCTTGAGAGCTGTGGATCGTTTAAGAGTGCGGCAAGAACTGGAACTGCATCGGCGTCGCCAATGCGAGACAGCTGTTGGCACGCTTCCGCTTTCTGTTGCAAGACCGCGTCGGAGCTGAGCACCGCAAGCGCAGTCTGCTGATCGGTGGCGAAGCTCGAATTCGAGGCGGCAAGCGTCAGGAGGAGCCCTAGGAATAAATGGATAGTTTTCATTTTAAACAGTGGGCTGGAAAGTTAAGCGTGCCAAGGGGCGCGACGAGCGCGGCTGCACATACGGTTGGCTTGATCGTCGTTGATGAAAGTCTCTGTCGTCGGATCGAAGTTGACGGTGCGACCGAGTTGCCAGCCGATCGCAGCGGCGTGGCAGGCGATATGACCAGAGCGCGTGACGTCTGCATTGGCAGCTGGCTTGCTGCGTGATTTCACACAGTCGAGGAAGTTACGAACATGCCTGAGTGGATTCATGCCAGAAATGTTGGAGGTTGGTTGGCCCACGAGTAGCGAGTCCGAGCTGGCGGCCATTTCGCCGGCGTCGGCAGTTTCGACCCAGCCAGCATCACCTTCGAAACGCACTGGGCAGGTGCCGCGCACATTCCAATCGCCCTCGCCTCTAAAACCAGCAAGGCGCATGACGAGCCTAATCCCGTTGGCATAATATCCTGTAATAGTGTCACCCGCATACTCGAATCGAATCGGCACGGTGCCGTCGGCACTGGCTGCCCACTGGCAAAGGTCGAGCGTGTGTGTGCCCCATTCAGGTAAACCTGCACCGCCATGTAAATCGTAGTGCCCACGCCAGCGACCCTGGACATATTTCTTATTGTAAGGCCGCCAAGGAGCGGGACCTAACCAGCGGTCCCAGTCGCAGACGGCAGGATCGGGTAAAGGTTCTTCGGCCAACCATTGTAGGTTGGGTCTGAGCGTGAGAATGGACGCGTGCACGGTATGAATTTTACCAAGCTTGCCGCTGCGGGCGAGATTGGCTGCGAACTCGAAATTGTCGACGCTGCGGCGTTGTGTGCCTGCTTGGAAAACGCGCCCGTAGCGATTGGTGGTATCCGCGAGTTCCTGACTTTCCTGAATCGTCATGCTGCACGGCTTTTCGCAATAGATATCTTTGCCAGCTTTGGCCGCGAGAATTGAGACCAGCGCATGCCAATGGTCGCCAGTGGCAGTCAGCACCGTATCAATATCCTTACGCTCGAAGATCTCACGCATCTCGGAGGTTTTATAGCAGTCGTCGTAACCAAATTTTTTCATCGCTATGCGACGCACGATTTCGGCACGATCGGCTTGCGCATCGGCGATGGCGACAAATTGAACGTCTGGTTGCTGCAGAAAGCATCCAAGCACCTGGCGGCCGCGCGGGCCAATGCCGACTGCGCCGAGTACGATACGATTACTCGGTGCGACAGTGCCATTTTTGCCGAGCGCGCTGGCGGGAATGATTGTTGGCAGGCTCAAAGCGAGCGCTGCAGTTTTGAGGAAAGTGCGACGAGTTGGATTTTTCATGGCGGAGTTGTGAATGATTTGGACGAAGCTGTTACGAGTGTTGATTGCTGAGTGATTAGGCCTGCTTAACTTTTGTCCACTGCCCGGTTTTAGCAGAGCTAAGCACCGCGTCGGTGACGTAGTCAGTGCCAAGTGCATCTCTGAAAGTTGGACCGACCACTGCGCCTTCTGCAATCGCGGTAAAAAAATCAGCCACCTGATGAACGAAGGTATGTTCGAAGCCGATTTGCACACCGGGAATCCACCAGTGATCGAGATACGGATGCTCACCTTCACTGACATGGATGGATCGCCAGCCTCGCAGCGCACTTTCATCGCGATGATCAAACCACTGAAGGCGGTGAAGGTCGTGCAGATCCCAAGCGATGGAAGCATGTTCGCCGTTGATTTCGAATGTATTCAACGCTTTATGGCCCCGAGCGTAACGAGTAGCTTCAAACGTAGCGAGTGAGCCATTGCTAAAGCGCGCCAAGAAGGCAGATGCATCGTCGATCGTGACTTCGTGCAGTTCACCAGAGTCAGCGTCCTTGCGCTGCTTGATAAATGTCTCCGTCATACCACTGACCGTCTCAATCGAGCCATTTAACCACAGTGCGGTATCGATACAGTGGGCCAAAAGATCGCCGGTCACGCCGCTCCCTGCGACGGAGGCATCGAGGCGCCAGGTACCGGCACCGCCTTGAGGGACTTCCGCACTGATCGTCCAATCCTGCAGGAATTTGGCGCGATAGTGAAAGATCCTTCCCAGTTTACCAGAGTCGATCAGTTGCTTAGCTAAAGTGACGGCCGGCGCGCGGCGGTAATTATACCAGACCATGTTGGCGACGCCTGCTTTTTCAACGGCTTCGACCATGCGCAGCGACTCCTCTGGATTCATCCCCAGAGGCTTTTCGCACATGACTATTTTTCCGGCTTTAGCGGCAGCGATGGCGATTTCAGCGTGCACATCATTGGTCGCGGCGATATCGATTAGATCAATATCCGGACGAGCGACTAGGGCTTTCCAATGGGTCTCAACGGATTCGTAGCCCCAATTCTCGGCAAAGGCTTGCGCCTTCTGTACATCGCGACCGCAAACGGCTTTCAAAACCGGTCGACGTTGAAGCGGAAAAAATTGAGGGGCTTGCCGAAAGGCGTTGGTATGGGCACGGCCCATTAATCCTGTGCCGACCATACCGACATTGAGTGGCTTCATAGTCATAAGGTTTTAATTTGTAGTTACTATTTAAATACTGCCTTAGGCTTTCCAGCCGTGATTGTTTCTGACTTCAATCATGGCAGTGAGAATGTCGTTCCACGTTTGCTGCTGGTTCATCACGCTGTTGGGAAACATACAACCGTCCCAACAGATGTGAGGCATCGACTGTGTCACAGCACCATTCGAATCGCGGAGCCAGTAACCTGAATCACGAGCAATGTTGAGCTTGCCCTTGGGGTCGGTGGCGACGCAGTGGCGGCCGGTTTTTTCGTGCGCTCCAGAGCCAAAGACAGAGCCATCATTCTGGGCTACGTGGAAGTCAATCGTCCAGGGGCGCAAGGCATCGGTGAGTTGCTTCATCGCGGCGCGAAATGCGCCGGGCTCCCAATCGAATTCAGCGGGGACAATGCGGTGCTCGGGAGCGTTTTCGCCCAAAGTGTAAAGCAGCGTGTGCGACATGTCTGCCTGAAACCCGACGACACCCGGCATGCCGGTTTCTTCGAGCAGGTCGAGCATGTGTTGCCAACTATGCATGCCACCCCAACAAATCTCTCCTTCAGCAGCGAGACGCTCACCTGCATCCTCTGCAATCTTACCCGCTTCACGAAACGTCTGTGCGATACGTGTCGTATTCGCTTTAGGATCCTTGGCCCAATCACCTACTGGAGCTGCTGAGTCTATGCGCACCACTCCGTGTTCGCGGATGCCGAGCTCACGAAGTCGACTCGCGATCTTTATCGATTTACGCACAGCATTGAGCCATCCTTCGCGACTGGCTTCGTCCCCCATCGCGGTGCCGTCAAACCAGACAGGAGCGACAAGCGAACCGATCTTAAGGTTTTTAGCCGCGACCTTATCAGCGAGCGCTTTGATCGCGTCGTCATCCGAATCGATATCAACGTGTGGGCTATAGAGGAACAGATCGACTCCGTCAAATTTGACTCCATCGACGTCGGCCTTTGCGGTGTAGTCCAGCATCGCATCCAGCTCAATCACAGGTTCTGAATCAGGTGCGCCTTTGCCGACGAGGCCGGGCCACATGGCGTTGTGCAGCTTTGGGAAATTATTGTCAGACATAATGCTATGAGTTTTGCGGTCCGCCTAGAAAGAATTATTGCGGTAGGCTCCCATGACGGGGGCACTTGGGTTTACTTCAGGACCAAAGTAACGTAAGCAAACGAGTGGTTCAGTGCCACTGGTATTTTCGAACGTTACGCCGGCCTTAGCACCATCTTCGGTGCAGAAATATTCATCTTCAGTCAGTTCGTGGAAGCGAATCATCTTCGGACTGACCAGCGGCTCACCGTTGATAGTACCACACCCTTGAACGCAGATGAGGCCGTAGGCGCCGGAGTCTTTGATGACTGCTCGGCAACCGGGATCGATCGTAACTTCCTTGGCCGTAAAGTATTGAAAGGCGTCGACCTTGCCATAGACGATCCAGCGATCGACATAGCCTTCGCTGCGTGTATCCGCCACAGGGACGGGCTCCAGGTAGTGGTTGTCCTTAAAGTTCGGATCCACGTTCTTGTCCCAATCGAGTTGATCGACGATAAAGTCGATGTCCTGATGCTTCTCCTCAGGCATGTCTTTGACCAGTAGGCTCCACGGCACTTCGCGCCCTTCCACCAAGTTTTGATACATCCCGAAAACGTCACTCCCCCACTGTGGTTCGTAAGTGCAGAGGCTGCCAGGTGCGTGTAGGATACAGGGATCGATCAACCAGCCAGTGCCGGGCTTGAGGCGATACGCTTTGGAAAGATCCAAGATGCCATTGTCGCCCTTGTTCCAATTTTTAATGCAATCACGCACTTGGTCCTTAGTCGTGCCTGGCTCAAGCCCCATGAAAGTGTAAGGAAAATTGTTGCCGACATTGTTATGCTGAGGTGGAAAGTAGTAGGACTCTGGCTTGCCCTCCTGAGCGACCAGAGCGGCCTGCTCAGCGTTTTGGTGCATGTGGTGAGGAATCGGCCCCATATTATCGAAGAACTTCGAATAAACCGGCCACTTGGCGTATTTATCCCAGATGGCTGCACCGACTAAGGAAGCGCCGCATTCGTCGACAGCGTCTTTCAAAGTAAACTTCTCGTGACCGACTACACAATAGCTGAGGCCTTCGTCATCTGCTCTGCCTTCGTTGGCGGTGACAGTTGTGGAAGCAAACCAGCGCTCGTCAATCCCACCTCGGTTGAGACCGTAGGCGTAGGTGTCATCCGGATGGAGCTTGATACGGAGACCTGGCTGAAGAAACGATCTTGGGACCCATGTCGGCGCCAGACGAAGAAGACCTCCTGTGCGTGCAAGCTCGGCTGCGACGATTGACTTCAGGTGACTCTTGGCCTGCGTGAGATCGGTGATGGTAGTGATAGCCATTTTTGATTTTTTGGGGGTGAAAGGGGTAACATCACATACTTGATGCAATGCTGATTCGATATACATCTTAACCGAATCTGGCAATATAGACTAGAAACAGAGCGGCATATTTTAGTCTAGGAACGTCATTTAGATCCGCAAGCGCGCAAGCGACGATTCAGTATTCCAACGTTCTCGTTTGTGCGCTGCGCGATGAGGCATTGCTGCCGGCCGCTCCACGCGGTGAATTTCGGCCGACAGGCGGGAGCTAAACCTGAAAACGAGTCCGGTATTGACGAGGCGTTTCGGCCATAATTCGCCGAAACTCTTTGGCAAAATGGCTTTGGTCGGAGAATCCATACTCGCTAGCGACTTCAGCAATCGAAAATTCAGAATACACTAATGCGGTGCAGCTCATTCGAACGCGAATCCGTCTGATATAGTCGTGCGGCGTGCACACATAAACCGCTCGAAATTTCCGCTCTAGTGCCCGCACTGATAGATTGCAGGCATCCGCGAGATCTTTA
>Ga0206131_10006047_pt1 | contig 12496 bp, 10 predicted proteins | sample Helgoland_Spring_FD_148636 | JGI IMG/M metagenome (GOLD analysis project Ga0206131, IMG submission 148636) | Pelagic subsurface seawater microbial communities from Kabeltonne, Helgoland, North Sea - Helgoland_Spring_Bloom_20160517_1 | ecosystem: Environmental > Aquatic > Marine > Epipelagic ... | reverse complement strand
GTTTCATCAATGCGAAGCTCTGAGCATCACCCCCCACCGTCCAAACTGCAACCCTAGATTTTTGGTTCTCACCCGATCTTATCCGTCTTATCGAAAATAACTAGAGCGATAGCGGGCCAGTCCTTTTTGAGTATTTTAATCCGTCAGCTCCCCGGATTTGATAAGCTTTTCACCCTCACTCTGCCAACATGTGCTTATTAGCCTGCGGTTGATCAACAAGGCTCGCTCACTCGGCAAAAGCCTCACATACAGTGTCTATATCCTCCTCACTCAGGTATGGGTTCATTGGTAGCGACAAACACTGATCCGCAACACGCTCCGTCACGGGAAAGTCACCTTTCACATGCCCGAGATTTGCAAAAACCGGCTGCAAGTGCAGTGGCGTTGCGTAGTAGCTTACACTGGGAATACCTGCAGCTGAGAGCGCCTGATTCAATTGATCACGGTTATCAGACAAAATCGTGTATTGCGCCCAGACAGAGGTATTCCCCTCAGCAACAAAAGGAGTCACGATCTGATCTGCGTGGGCATGAATCGCTTCGGAATATCGCGCCGCGACTTTCTGTCGTTTCTCGATCTCTTGGTCAAAAATGGCTAGCTTGGGCATCAGAATCGCCGCCTGCATTGTGTCCATACGACCATTAATCCCAAGAATCGGGTGGAAATGCTTACTAGCCTGACCGTGCACACGAATCTGTTCCATGGTATCAGCGAGCTCACTATCATTGGTGAAAACTGCACCCCCGTCACCGTAACAGCCAAGCGGCTTGCTGGGAAAGAAGGATGTGCAACCGATCAAAGTCGAGGAGCACGCCATGCGACCGTGGTGAGTCGCACCAAAGCACTGGGCCGCATCCTCAATGATAGGAATGCCGCCATGTTTCTCAGCAATGATACTGATCGCCTCTAAATCGGCAGATTGACCATAGATGCCAACCGGCATGATGGCTTTTGTCCTATCTGTGATCGCCGCCTCCATTAATGCGGGGTTCATATTCCATGTCTGTTCATCGATATCGACAAACACAGGCGTCGCCCCAACCAGCGCGATGACTTCAGCAGTGGATATCCACGTATAGGGCACGGTAATTACCTCGTCCCCCGGGCCAACCCCGAGCGCCATCAGCGCGATTAATAGAGCATCTGTACCACTGGCAACCGTCAAACAATGCTCAACTCCAACGTAATCCGCTAGCTGCTGTTCTACCTCACCCACCTCAGGGCCAAGGACATAGCGACCGTGCTCCAACACCGTCGCGATTCGCTCGTCAATTTCGCCCTTGATAAGGGCCTGCTGCGCTTTGAGATCAATAAACTCCATACCAGATTTGATGTTGTCTTAGTTACACTTCGGCATCCCGATCAATTGAAGATAACGTCCTGCGCACTAAGTGATGTGATTAGTAGCAGAACAGAAAATAAACGCATCAAAGAAATCGCTCTCGTTTTCCACTAAAGAATCTTGCCCCCAACTCCCAAACTACAACCCTAGATTTCTGATATTCATCGCCACTCTTTCGTCTTGTCGAAAAGAGATAAATCGTTAGCGTATCAACACCCTTAAGCATTTTGAAACGCCTCCTCATACTCCTCGCGCTTGTCACCCTCGTCCTCCCGTCATGTGCCTTTCGGCCATCGATCGATGAGCAAGGCAACATCACCGTGCGCACGGCCAATAAGCTAATGCGCAGTCACGGTGCGCGGCAATTCGAGAAGATGAAGCGCGACAAGGCCATCTCCTCAGACCCACGCTTCACTGAGCCGGTGGCCCGTGTGGCAGAGCGCCTTAAGAAAGTCATAGAACTACCCCATGCCGAGTGGGAGTTCGTTGTCTTTGAAGACTTATCTCCGAATGCATTTGCCCTCCCGAGTGGCAAAGTAGGCGTCAATACCGGCCTCTTTCAAATCATCGGCGATGACGAACAAGCTGATGCCATTCTCGCAGCCATTCTTGGACACGAGATATCACATACCACTGCCGCACACGCCCAGCAACGTATCTTGCATGCTCTGGCCCTTGTTGCTGCGGCTCAGTTGCTCTGGTATTCGCTCGATTCAAATGATGTCGAGAACCCAGAGTATGCATTGGCTGGATTTGCACTTACCGGCTACTTGGCAGACGCCCTGCCGTTCTCCAGGAAACAGGAGTACGAAAGCGACAAAATGGGTGCCGTCTACATGGCACAAGCAGGATATGACCCACGGGCATCCATTGAGCTTTGGAAACGCTTGCGCGATTATCACCACATCAATGGCGGTCAGCATCCGGAATTTCTACGTACTCATCCTCATGATGATTCACGCATCGATGCCCTTGAGGCTTTCATGCCAGTGGCACTTCGTTTTTATCAATCCTCTAAGTGAACCACCCGCTGATTTGACAGCATTTAGCGTAAGGTATAGACTCATATCATGAAACGATTTTTTACGAAGGCTCTGCCTCTGGCTGCGGTGGCAGCGTCACTCATTTTTGCTACTAGCAGCCAAAGCCTCCACGCCAAAGAAACTATGGATGATAAAAAGCCCGCCACCCTCCCCCCCATACCTGAGGGTCATCAGTTGGCATCTCTAGCAGCTGGCTGCTATTGGTGCGTTGAGCCCGTCTACCAGCGCTTGGAGGGAGTTCACGCAGTAACATCAGGATTCATGGGCGGACATGTGCCTAATCCGAGCTATGAGGATGTGTGTGCTGGACTGACAGGTCACGCTGAATCAGTGCAAGTGATCTTCGACCCCGAGGTTATCTCCTACGAGAAAATCCTAGATTGGTTTTGGCGCCTCCATGATCCCACCACGCTCAACAGGCAGGGCGCCGATGTCGGCACCCATTACAGATCTGCCATCTTTTTCCACAACGATGAGCAAAAGCAAATCGCCACTGCATCGAGAAATGCCGCCCAAAAAAGCTTTCCTCGCCCTATCGTGACCGAAATCACCAAGGCCAAAACATTCTACCCTGCTAAACTTTCGCACCAAGATTACTACCTTGTTGTAGGTGATAAAAACCCCTACTGCAAAGCTGTCATCACACCTAAGCTCAAAAAATTAAAACTCGATAAGGTGATAGAGAAACCCTCAAAGTGAGCTCGTGCAAAAGTCTTTGGCATACATACATTGGCTATGCCTTCCATGGCACAACGCAATGTTGCGGACAAACTTCTCAGCCAAGCTCTTACTACACCTGAGCACCTTTGCTCTGCTACTGAGCCAAGCAAATGCCACTGAGCTTAAGGTTGCTAGTGTCAACATCGACAAAATACTACTACATTGTGAGGCTGCCGATAGAGAGCTTTCCTATCTCAAATCAGGTCGTGATCGATACCTCAGAGAAAGGAATACTCGGCAAAAAAAAATCAACACTCTAGCCATCGAGCTAAAGGCGCTCCAAACAAAGATCAACCATAAGGCAATGCCCCGATCGGAGCGAGACAACCTCCTCAATAAGCGCGCAAAGCTTATCGCTCAATACCAGAGCCTCACCAAGGAAGTGCAGCAAGCCGACGATGAGCAAACAAAAAACACCAAGCAAAAAATATCATCGGCCACAAATCGCATACTCAAGCAATGTCATCTAGAGATTAAGACATACGCCAAAGCCAATGGATTTCATTGGGTGTTAGAAACATCGGGCAACACGACCAGCCGTGTATCACCACTCATCTACGCGCGCCACGCGATCGACATTACCGATGACATCTTGGGCATACTCAACAAAGAGCTGGTTCCATAGCATGAGCCATCAGCATTTGCACTGAGCCCCCTTCAGCCATCCCTCGATACTGGCATCGCCGAGCTGCACGTTACTCCACTGAATGCTCTCACCTTCAAACACAAATTTCCCAAGAAACTTATTCCCCTCAAGCATGTGAGGCAGCCAATACGGGTCATCCTCCCACATTCTCTGCCACGGAATTTCGTCAAGAGCCGTCCAAGCAGGGATTGCTTCATCGGTGGATGTTGGCACCCCATCGAACTCATGCGCTATAAATACATGGCAATGGATATCCTCCATGTCAGACATCGCAAACCAAAGCTCACCCATCTTAACCGGTGCCTTGGGAGTAATGTGAAGTTCTTCTTGGCACTCTCTAATCACACACTCTGTCGGTGTCTCTCCCGGGTCAATTTTACCACCAGGCCCATTGATCTTGCCCTTGCCTATGCCGCGCAGCTTCTCGATCAAAAGTATCTGACCATCTTGGACAATAAACATCAGCGTAGCGAGCATCTCACCTTGCCAATTGTGCCAATCCACGTTGCAATCCTTCATGCGCACCTTCTTAGACGTGACAACAACATTATCCAACACAAATTGATGTCACCTCAGCATAAGCACTCAAATTAAAAATCATGAAGAACATCGCCATCATCGGAGGAGGCCCCTCAGGGCTCTTTGCTGCTGAGGTTGCGGCCAAGCTGGGAGCCAAGGTTGACCTTTATGATGCGATGCCGTCTGTAGGGCGCAAGTTCCTTGTGGCAGGCAAGAGCGGCCTCAATCTCACTCATGATGAGCCCATAGAACCTTTCCTCAAAAGATACTCAGGCAACGGTCTCCCAGAATTGCTATGGCGTGAAATCATCGAAAGCTTCGACAATCATGCCCTCAGAAAATGGGCTTCTGATCTCGGCATTGAGACCTTTGTTGCCAGCAGTGGCAAGGTCTTCCCATCGCCCGATGAGGGCTCGATCAAGGCAGCCCCCCTGCTGCGAAGCTGGATCAAAAGCCTGCGTGACTTAGGAGTCACCTTCCACACAAGGCACAAATGGACCGCATTTAAAAAACCCAACCAGCTAACATTCGTTCATCAAGGCAAGGAAATATCTGTCACACCTGATGCAACAATCCTCGCTCTTGGCGGTGCCTCATGGCCACAAACTGGCTCAACCGCTAGCTGGGTGAATATCCTCAATGAACATGATATATCCAGCACTCCCCTCTGCTCAGCAAACTGTGGCTGGGAGGTTGCCTGGCCAGCACCTATCCTAGAGGAAGCAGAAGGACTGCCCCTGAAGAACCTCTCAGTAAGCAGCGGCGAAAGTTCCCGTCACGGCGAGCTGGTCATCACTCGCGACGGGCTCGAAGGCGGTCCACTCTACCATCTCGGCCCACACATACGACAGCAGCAAGCAGCACATATCACCATCGATTTTAAACCTAGCCTTGGACACACAGAGCTGGTCACACGCATGGGCAAAGTAAAGCGTAACTTCGTTCGTGAGGCACGCCGGCGCTGGAATCTTGACCCTGCTTCATGTTCAATTCTCAAACATATGCCCGAGCGCGGCCCATGGCAATCGGTCGAACAACTGGCCAGAGAAGTCAAAAACTGCTACATCCCCCTCACAGGACCACGACCTATTGCCGAGGCAATATCCTCAGCAGGTGGCATTTGCTGGGAAGAGATCGACGACAGCCTCATGCTCAAGAAAATACCGCATGTCTATGTCGCTGGAGAAATGATGGATTGGGAAGCACCTACAGGAGGCTACCTACTTCAGGCCTGTTTTGCCACCGCAGCACACGCTGCCAAGCATGCTATTCATGCTGAGTAAACATACCAAAAAAGAATAGTTCCAAATTAATTACCCCTCATGCTCCACACCAGCCTCAATCGGTATTGCAATATTAAAGCTCGTTTGTTGACCTGGATTTGAAGTAGCATCAATCGTGCCGCCATGTGCCTCGATCGCTCTGCGCACGATGGATAGACCCAGTCCTGTGCCCTTAATTTCTTTTTGTGAGTGATGTTTCTCAACTCGGTAAAAACGCTTGAAGATGAATGGCAAGTCTCCGGCTGGGATGCCCACTCCGTCATCACAAACTGAAATATTCAGCACATCATCGTGAACCTTTACCAGCACAGATATTTGCAATGGTGAATCGGTATTTTGCTTCAATGCATTCTCAACGAGGTTAAATAGAATTTGAGTCCAATAAAAACGATCACCCTTCATCGTCAAACCCTCAGGCTCAATCTCAACCACAGTCGACACCGATTGCTTCTCTATCATCGGCTCTAGACGATCGAGCACATCATTGACGCATGTCCTAATGTCGAAATATTCTTGATTGAGAGCTAAGGCATCACCCGACTCCATCTTGGAAATCACGAGCATATCCTCCACCAGCCGAGATATTCGCTTACCGTGCTTGTCCATTGTCTTGAGGAATTTCCTCGCAACTTCCGGTTCTTCCAACAGGTTGTCCTCAAGTAGATTCTCGAGATAACCATTAATGATGGCCATTGGGGTGCGGAGCTCATGAGAAGCGTTCGCAACAAAATCACGTCTAACTTGATCTGCCTGGTATTCCGTCGTGATATCACGGATGACCACGCGCGTCAGCTCCTCCTCAAAATCACTTTCTAAGGGCGCTGCATCAATGACCCACGCCGTTGTACCTTGCTTGCTGGCTGAACCAAGCGGGCTATATACCGACTGCAACACGACCCTCTCCTGCATGGGCTTACCCGTGCGGATACATTTCATGATTGTTATGGAGAGCTTATCATCCAAGAAAGCTTCCATGATACTACGACCGATGAGCCGGCGCCCCTTGACTAACTTACGAGCACACTTATTCGCAAAGACGATCTGACTAGTGTCATCCACCAACAAAAACGCATCACCTAGTGCATCAAGCAGTTGATCTCTCTCCCTAACAAGTTCTTTTTTGGCCAGACGCTGGCGCCGCTCATACTCAAGTTGGTCTGCATTAGCCTGCTTACTTTTCTGACGCTGCTGGAAAATAATCCAGAGAAGCAGAACTACAATGATGGAGAGCGAGATTGGGAGCATAGCCTCATGAAGTGGCAGGGACAGCTACTTGGTAGCCTACGCCTCGAACTGTTTCCAGAAAATCTGCCCGATTTCCTAGTTTTCGGCGCAGCCGCTTCATATGCGTGTCGAGTGTTCTGCTTTGCACTTCCCCGCTGTATCCCATGACATCGACTAGAATATCGTGGCGCTCACAAGGGGTATTTTTCCGTTCACACAAGTAGAGCATCATCTTGAACTCAGTAGCGGTAAGTTCCACCAATTCTCCATCTATATAAAAGTGCAGTGAACCTTTCACAAAGCGGAATGGCCCGCACTCCAACTCAGCACCACTCGTCACCTGCCCAGCTCGCTTGAGCAAGTTCTTAACTCGGAGCAACAGCTCCTTAGGGCTAAACGGCTTGGTCATGTAATCGTCTGCACCTAGCTCCAACCCCGCAATTTTATCCTCTGTTTGTCCACGTGCAGTCAACATAATCACTGGTATGGCCCGCGTTGCCGCCTCACGTTTCAGCTCTCTAAACAGACCAATGCCATCCATACCCGGCATCATCAAATCCAATACGATTAAATCCGGCAATAATGATTTTGCGGCCGCAAGCCCCTTCAAGCCATCGGAGGCCATCTCCACATCATACTCCGCCCTCCTGAGGTTGAAAGCGACAAGGTCAGCGATATCCTCTTCGTCCTCTATGACTAAAATAGTTTGCATATTTGGAATCTATATAGGGCGTGAATAACAAACACACAATCTCATATGTGACGATACAGTCACCATTTTGGTGAATGTGTCCTTATTGTAACGTTGTATTTTTTGCCTCAGAGTCATTCCCATGAGAAACAATGACCGCAGCTGCAAATAATACAAACACAGCGCATTAAAACTAAACAAAACAAAATAGAAATGAAACTCATTCAATCTACTACCTCCATCATCGCAGGACTTGCCCTATGCGCCACTGCTCAGGCACAGTCCAAGCTAGTCATCAAAGGTTCTGACACTCTTGGGGCCAAAATGGTTCCTCAACTTGCCGAGGCCTACAAGGCAGCTGGTAATAATGTGAATTTTGAAATCGCTGCTGAAGGCTCCTCCTCATGCTTCACCGCGCTACTTGACGGCACCGCTGACTTCGGCATGTCATCACGCGCTGTGAAATCCAAGGAAAAGAACAAGTTTGCCACCAAAGGCCAAGAGCTTATTGAGCACGTCGCGGGTGTTGACATGATTGCAGTGATCGTAAATGAGGCCAACGGCGTCAAGTCACTGACCAAGGAGCAGATTGAGGGCGTCTTCACAGGTGCTATCACCGACTGGTCCGAAATCGGAGGCAAGGCAGGTAAAATCAATGCCTACACACGAAACACCGCTTCCGGAACCTACAAGACCTTCCAGAAGCTCGGCATGAACAAGAAGGACTACGGTGAGAACACCCAGAAAATGGCTGGAAACACCCAAATTGCGGATGCTGTCGCCAACGACGTCAATGGTATTGGCTACGTCGGCCTTGCCTATCTGAAGGCTGAAGGCATCGCTCCGGCGTCCGTCAACGGCGTGCTTCCTACTCCTGACAAAGCCAGTGAATACGCCCTCTCCCGTAACCTTTACTACTACACTGTAGGGCAACCAGCTGGTGAGGCTGCCAAGTTCATCACATGGGCCACATCTTCTGACGAAGCTGCCAAGGTGATCAACAAGGTCGGTTTCATCGCCGCGAAGTAATCCACTTCATATTAGCTTGCCTCTTTAAGGCACTCCTATCATAAAGCATCGCACATAAATTATGTGCGGTGCTTTACATTATTATCCAGCCGCGCTTCCAAGATTGTTGCCATTTCCTAAGCTAAACTGCACGGCATGAGCGAGCCAAAACATACTACTAAAAAAACCCCCTTCGGTAAGTCTTCCGGATTCAAATTCCTAGGCATAGGTAAGCAGGAAGCGATTAAGTATTTCTTCGGAGGTAACGCAACGTTGGCTGTTGTCCTGATCGTGCTTATCGTTGCATTTCTCTCTTATCATGCGTGGAACTTTCTCCCCCAGTATCAAAAAAGCCTGACGCTCTACCGCCTCTCCGGTCAGGAGTTTACCGATTACGCTTCCGACCAGCTCACGGCACAGAAAGAGCTCTCCTCGCTGGCAAGTCAAGTTCCGGCATACGAGCTCAAGCATCGACTTGGCGCTCTTTACGACCTTGAGGCTGTCCACAGCGACTTCAAAAACAAGGCTCAGAAAAAACTCATCGCCGAGCGCAAGGACCTACAGCGAGCCAAGAGCAATCTGGATAAAGTGAGCTCCAAGCAAGCAGCCGAGCAAACTGAAATGCTTGCCGCCACCAAGCGTTTGCACGAGGCCTCACAAAAACTGAAAACACGTGCGCAAGAAATCCTCAGTGAGATCAGCTACGCCGACCTCAACAACAAAAGCCTGATCACCGACTCGAAATACCTTGAAGACATTCGCTCATCCGTTGTTGCCACTATCGTCACTGCAAAAACAACCGATTTCATCAAGACCACCCGTAAAACCGAGGCAGAAACAACGGCTAAAATCATGGCCCTGCCACACATGCAAGAGCTCACCAAAGCGCGGGACATGCTCATTGCCCCTCAAAAACCATTTAACAATTACCTTAAAAAATACCGGCTGATTGCGTCTGATAGTAAAGGACAGGCAGAGACACACTCCACCGCGGCAGGGCGTAAAGAAGCACAGCTGATCAAAGCCAAGCTGGCCCAGACCGAGCATGAGCGTAAAATGGATCTGATCAAAGCCGAGCGTATTCTTACCGCCACTCCGGATTACCAAAAGCTCAACGAGCCACTTTACAACTCCCTCGACGAACATCTTGAAGTTCAAAATCAGCTCACAGATCAAACCAAGGGCGCCCTCGCCGCCATGCCCGAGGCATCTAATTTCCAAGGTTTGAAAGCACGTGAACGGGTCACTAAAATCAAGGATCTAGGCGAAGCGCTTTTCCCCCTCGTTGAAGCCAAGCGTCAGAGAATGGAAGCCTGGTCACACACGCAGCCCGTGAGCATAGGCCAGTCAGTGAGTGGTTTTTTCATGGGAACCCAATGGGTATCCAACTCATCATGGCAGGATTTTTATGGAGTATTGCCCCTGCTAGCCGGCTCATTCCTTGTCGCCTTGGTTGCCATCCTACTTGCTGTGCCTTTTTCCGTCGGAGGAGCCATTTACGTGAACCGTTTATCCACATCATTTGAGCAACGCTGGATCAAACCCATCATCGAATTCATCGGAGCCATCCCATCTATTGTGATGGCCTTCCTCGGTGTCGTTGTCGTGGGTGCCCTCATTCAGGAACATTCCCAGAACCCTCTTCTGAGCTGGATCCCGAGCTTCCCAGTCGAGCAGGATAAAACCATTCTCACCGCTGGTATTTTACTCGCCCTTATGTCTATCCCCACCGTATTCACCCTAGCTGAGGATGCCCTGAATAACGTGCCAAAGGCCTACAAGGAAGCAGCCCTAGCACTAGGTTCAACCGATCTTCAGACGGTGATCAAAGTCATCATCCCGAGCTGCGCCTCTGGAATCATCGCAGCGGTGTTGCTGGGATTTGGCCGCATCATCGGCGAGACCATGGTGGTACTGCTCGTCATGGGTGGGCGTATCGCCATTCCTGAATCTATCTCCGACCCCGCCCACTCGATGACGGGAATCATGGCCCAGGAAATCGGTGAGGTAGAACAGGGCACACTACACTGGAGTGCTTTGTTCATGGTCGGGCTACTCCTCTTTGTCATCGCACTCACGCTCAACTACATTGCCCAAACCACTCTAAGACGCCTGAGTAAACACTCCTGATTCCCCCTCCAAACCTTTCTATTACAACCATGGGATCAAGCAATAATCCATTTTCCAAACAGCGCAACTCCGAGCACATCAAAGAGACGCTCGTCAAGCTGACATTCATTGTCTTTACCTACCTAATCATCTTTGCCGCCTTAGGCATCTTCGGTAAGATCATCTATGAAGGTGCTCCAGTCCTGTGGCAAAAAGGCTGGTCCTTTTTTACCAAGAAGCCACAGACCCTGTTTGTTAACCAGGTGGAAAAAGGCGAGGGCATCGAGATTCCGGCACAGAATTTTGATGGTCTGCTGGCAAACAACCCAGATGCTGACAGTTGGCTTACTAACGTCACTGAGTTCAAGAAGACCACCGAGTTCATCAAGTTTGACCTTCTCAGCGGCTCACGTATTGGCAGTGGCTACCTCGGAGAACTCGAAAGCCTCAATGCAGATGTTTACGTCCTCTACACCGAGCGCGATTCCGATGCCGCGGTTGGTTTTCAGCTGCAGGCTGAGAAGAAGATCAGCATGCAACAAAGCGATTATCTGGCACTTACCAAGCTCGACCACAAGCTACTGCCAGCGGAAACGCTGGAGCGAACTGTTAATCTCAGTGACTTCGAGCTCACCATTGCCGCCGGCGAATACCCGATCGGCAAGGACGCACATGACGCCATCGTTCCCACCGATTTAGTGTTCCAAATGCGCCAGACCTTCGCCGATGACGAGCCAGACAAAATCAACCAGACTCTCATTCCTCACGAGCAAACCATCACTGTTTCCGCAGACATTTACTACGCCGCCTTTGATGAGGAGGAGAGAGGAACTCTCCCCGTCAAATCAGAGCAGGAAGTTCCCGTAACCACGACATTTCGTGATTTCACCATGGCTGCCGGCAATTACATCACCAAGCCCGAAGCTCTCTCAATTCTCGGAAAATATGGCATCCAGCACCAGCACGATCCGCTCAAGGGCTCTATTGTCCTGAACAAAGACATTACCGGCCTCACCGTGCCTAAGGATTTTTGGGAAATCCTTACACAAACGAACCCAAGCCTCAAAACGGCCAACCAAAGCACGGTAACTGCGGAGACAGCCTACATTCGCTTTGATATCAGCAAGGACACTGAAATTCTACTCGATACCGAGGACCGAGAAAGCATAGCTACCGCCAACGAGGCGACCGGGAAATTTGTCACCACCAGTGAGCAAACACACTCTTATTCCGGCGGAGGTGTTATAGGCCCCATTATTGGCACCGGCCTTTTGGTCATCATCTGTATGCTGGTAGCACTTTTCACCGGTATTGCCGCTTCGATCTTCCTCAATGAATACGCCCGAGCTGGAGGTTTTGTAAAAACGATTCGCCTCGCCATGCTCAACCTTGCCGGCGTGCCCTCGATCGTATTCGGCCTCTTTGGCCTCGGGCTCTTCGTCATCCTTGCCCCTTGCGTAACATCCACACCAAAAACCTCGAGTGCCATGATGGTCCCACTAGTAAAACTTGGCTCAAAACCTGAATTACGCGCCTGTGAGCAACAACACATTTACATCTGTGAAAAATCAAATTTGAGCAGTAGCGAGCTTACTACGATAGCCACCGCCAATGGATCTAAGCTCGTCTACGACGGCTGGATCTGGCTTTCACTGCAAGGATGGGGCACCTCCATTCTCGCAGGAGGATTCACCCTCGCCATGATGGTACTCCCAGTCATCATCACATCCTGTGAGGAATCACTAAGTGCTGTGCCCATGGGCTTCCGTGAGGCCTCGCTTGCCCTTGGTGCTAGCAAATGGCAGTCCATCCGCACTGCCGTCCTACCCTATGCGTTTCCCGGCATTCTAACGGCCTCCGTACTGGGGATTACCAGGGTTGCAGGGGAAACAGCACCTATTATGTTTACTG